>Ga0306920_100000681_pt1 | contig 40330 bp, 36 predicted proteins | sample flu12Cox44000170_FD_204666 | JGI IMG/M metagenome (GOLD analysis project Ga0306920, IMG submission 204666) | Lab enrichment of tropical soil microbial communities from Luquillo Experimental Forest, Puerto Rico - flux4day.12C.oxic.44.000.170 (v2)... | ecosystem: Environmental > Terrestrial >... | reverse complement strand
GATTTGTGTGTTGCGAACGCAGTCGCCAGGTGTGAAATCCCGCGATTGTGCGTGGAAACACCCTTTCGCATGATCCAAAATTCCAGCTCTGCGGGTTCGAAACGCCTAAGGACTAACATTTGTAGTTAGTTACAGGTATGACTCAAAACGGACGACTCTGGCAATCAGGATGCAATGGAAGTTGGTAGCCTGTACTCTTCCGAAAGCTACCGTTGTCTCGATGCGGTGAGGAATTGAATGGACCAACAGATTGAGCCCTCTGGCCCTAACAGAACCAGCACGATCTGGCGCCCTCTACACGCTTATCTGATGGCGGCCATCTGCTTGGCCATTGGATTCGCGATCGGATATTTCCTGCGTGGCTCAACGCCCCCAAAGACCACGGCGGCTGTCGTGGCTCCAGAGACCAGTCCGTCTGCTGCGAATCACGAGGCTACAGAACCTAATACACCTACGCCGGACGACATGAAGCGCATGGCAGACAAGCAGGCACAGCCGCTGCTTACCGAACTTCAGGAAAAGCCGAGAGATGCGGCACTATTGAACAAAACAGCGCTAACCTACAAAGCCGCACATCAGTTCGACAAAGCTGCGGAGTACTTCAAGAAGTCTCTTGACAGCGATCCCAAAAATGTTGCCGTGCGTGATGACTATGCCTCATGTCTGTTCTATCTAGGAGATGTTGATGGCGCATTGGCGCAACTGCAGAAGTCGCTGACATTGGACCAGAAGCATCCCGGAACGCTCTACAACATTGGAATGATCGAGTGGAAAGGGAAGGGCGACGTGGATGCCGCCGTGGCTGCATGGGAAAAGCTGCTCGAGCTGAATCCGACTATGCCGCAGAAGAACCAGATCCAGCACTTGATTGAAACAGTCAAGCAGAGCAAGACGGCAGTGGCGGCGAAGCAATAGCGGTTGCCGTCTGATTTCTACTGCCCTTGTACTAGGCACTTTCGTGCATGCAGCAACTGAGAACAATGCGGCCAGTCCTAAATTCGCCATTTATGCGAGTTTTGGCTCTCGCACTGATCATGGCGTTGCTGGCCTGGTTCAGCATGGAAGCCAGGAACCCGGTTCGCGATCCCGATGTCTGGTGGCATCTTGCGGTTGGAAATTGGATCGCCGAGCATCACTCCGTTCCGCAAGTGGGCATCTTTTCTCGTACCGCGGCAGACCGTCCTTGGATTGCTTACAGTTGGGGGTATGAAGTGCTCTTGTCCCGAGCCTATTCCTGGTTCGGGCTAATGGGCATCGCATGGTTTGGGTTGCTGGTGACGCTGGCTGTGGCCGCCGTTCTCTTTTGGATGTGTTATCGCCTCTCTCGAAGTTTCTGGATCGCCTGGGTGGTTGGGACAGTGGGATGTTTCGCCTACCTATTCAGCCTCATGCCGCGGCCGGTCTTTGTTTCGATGGCCGCTTACACGATACTGCTTGGGCTTCTGATCGAGGCACGCCAAAAAGGTGATCTGCCCAAGCTCTATTTTGTGCCGCCTCTTTTCCTGTTATGGGCTAACCTGCACATTCAATTTGTTTACGGATTGTGCCTCTTGGCACTTTTCACCTTTGTGACTGGCCTGGAACACTTTTGTGAGCAGCGAGAGCTTTCCTTCAGATGGCTCCCTCCGCCGAAGCTATCGTTCAGCGGAACGCTCTTCGTTTTTGCCGCCTCGGTTCTCGCTTGCTGCATAGGACCGTATTTCTTTCGGGTGTTTCGGGTTGGGCTCGAATACGCGAACTCCCGCGTGCCCTACACGTTCATCTTAGAACTACAGCCACCAAAGTTCGTCTATTTCACTGACTACTTCTTGCTGTTTCTGACAATCAGCGGATTCGTCGTGCTCTTGTGGAAGCGACGTTTCGATCTCTTCAGCGCTACGCTGCTGATCGTCACAACCATTTCCGCATTCCGCCATTCTCGCGATGCTTGGTTGGTCTCCATCTCCGCTGCATTGTTAATTGCTGACGCCTTGAAGCGCACCCCCGGCGGCGAGGACCGGTTCAGTCCCCTCGAACTCGCTGCAACTTTTGCGGTCGTCCCCTTGTTGTTGATCGGAGTAGCTAAGAGTACTGACTTCTATCCCCGCGAACTCGACAGAGCAATCAGCTACGATTATCCGGTCAATGCGGCAAATTTCCTGCGTCGCCACCCACTCGCGGGACCGATCTATAACGATCTGAATTGGGGTGGCTTTCTGATTTGGTATATGCCGAACTATCCAGTGGCATTCGACGGCCGCACTGATTTGTACGGGGATGAATTGACAGGGATCATCGCCCGAAGCAGGGAAGGGGATTATGCGTCTGACCCGATTCTCAGGGAATCACGGCTCATCCTACTCCATAAGGGACTCCCCCTTGCAGCGGCACTGGCCCGCGATCCGGAATTCCGGCCAGTGTACGAAGATCAGATTTCTGTTATCTTTGTTCGCACGAACTAGTCAGGACCAATGGGCAGGAACTCGACAACCGCAACGCCATCGAAGGTTCCCAGTACACGCATCTGATGCGTCTGTGAGGCCCGATTCGCAATCCAATCCAGGGTCGGGTAGGAGGGTGCCCACCCAACCGCAAAAAAGTGTTGGTGTCTTGTCGTCGGGTTCTGAAGAAAAGCAGCCGCCACCCGAACGGCTTCTTCATTCAGTCCCCTAGGCAACGACACCACCGGTACGCTGAGCTTGTAATACGTAAGGGGAGCAAACAGTTCGCTGTCTTCGGCTGGTCCGGATGGCATTGGCTCGTAATCGGCTTCGATCACGCCGCTGCACATCAGTACGGGCGCATTGTCCGGGGCGGCGTGTTTTTCTAACACGTCGAGTGCATATTTCCACGTATAACCATGTTTTACAGATTCGGGATTGCTGACGTAGCGGTAACTCGTAATCGCTACCAGGCCTGCGCAAAAAAGCAGCCGAAGTACGCGAGACTCAACCCGGCTTAAGATCCAGCCCCAACATAGCGCAAGGCCTGGAATGGCGACCAGACAATACCGATACGCAAAAATGTGAATGGGCGTTACGACACTCACGCCGAAAAGAATAACGATCGGTATCAATCCCAGGGCAGCACAGAACACCACGCGCCAGGCTTCAACCCGGCTTTCCAGGTCGAGCTTCCTGGTGGCAGAGGCAAGGAACGCGACGATCCCGCAGCAAACTGCTACCCACACTGGGGCGACAGTCCAAAGCAAGTCTGCGATACTTGGCGCCCGGTCAGACACGTGGGATCCGCTCGTGCGGAACATGTACAGCAAGGTTGGTACGGACGGTAGAAAAGCTACCGTGAAGGCGGCGAGCGCAATCGCGAGCGGCCGACCAAGCAGCTTGCGGTTAACGCTTGCGACAGCGAAGAAACAAATTACCAGGGCCGGCAGGATCACAGCGAACAACGGCTGAAAGTTTACGATAAACGCGGCCGAGACACCCAGCAGCGCAGCCAACCAGTTCGAGTCGCTGCGCCGCATCCGTACGAGCGTGAAGATGGCGGCATTGATTGCCAGCGCGGCGAACGCGTAAGGGCGCACGTCGATCGCGGCAAAGACGATCACCGCGTGCAGGGAGAAAATAGTGCAAACAATGAACGCGATGTCACGCTCGAACAGCTCCGATGCCGCACGATACAACAGGTAGACTGCGCCCAGCATCGCTAGAATTGAGGGGACCCTGAGGGCGATCTCGCTTGTGCCTGTAAGTTTGGTGAAGAACCACAAGATGTAGGCGTATTCCGGGGACGAGAGACCTCGACGGAGCCAGATACTGGAGATACCGCCGTTGATCTGCCAAAACGAAATCGTTTCATCAAGCCACAGCGGCGCTCGGATAGCAACGAACCACAGGCCAACGGACACCGCCAGCGCGACAAGATAGAGCACGCTATAGGGCTGCTGGCCCAGGAGAAAAGGTCTTGTGGCAGGTGTGCCAGCTGGGTGAGGGCTCTCGCGTGCCGACTGCACTGAATCTGCACCTGCTTCGTTTTCCCCCAAACTTTGGCTCTGAGTGCCGTCGTTGAATTGGGCAATGTTCACGCTTCACCTTTAGCCAATCATCTCAGTCCTCACCGCGAGCGCACACGTTAGACGATTCGCGAATCCCGCATGTATATGTGCCACCCACAGGGCCCTCACGATAGGAACTTAGGTAAAACGGCAAGTCTTGGGCCGGTTCTCCCCACTCGGCTCGGCGGCCATCGATTGGTTAACGGCAACCGATGCCATTGCGACTGACTCTACAGAAGCGCTCCGCTTTGGGGTTAGCAGCGAACTCGGAAAATGGCGAGCTAGGATTAATGTCAATTATTGTTGCCATTGGTTACCCTGAAATGCGCCCCAAAGGCCAGTGCGCCCACAAAACACTAACTAGTGGGAAAGCACGCAGGATGCCAAACTGGCTCGTTGGTAGCTATAGTGTTATCAAACACCTAGCCGAATTCTCGAAGGCTAAAGGAAGAGGCCAACGCGACTTTATCCGCAGAGTGCAGCGCCATTTCCCCCGCTAGATTTCGATGTCGGTCTTTACCCGTCAGGCTTCGGCGAAGCGTTGACTAGCGTGATAATGGCGGAGTGCTTAGGAACAGGTACTGGCTGGGATTCTTCTATGCCGACGTGTGACAGAAAAAGAAAGTCATCTTCCTAGTTTTTGCCTTTCTTCATGGTTCGCGTAGAAGACCTCTTAGTCAATTTTCTAAGCCTTGCACCGAGAAGCGCCAATTCAGACTCGAGTGTGAGAAATGCTTGTTGGGCAGGACTGAGGTCTCCACTTTTGCCAACGCTTTCCATGCTCTGAGCAGCTGCGAATGCCTTCTGCGCCGCGAAGTTGCCAGCTGACCCTTTCAGCGTGTGCGCTGCTCTCGCCACTGCTTCTGCATCACCGTGGCTGATCGCTTGCTTGATTTCAGCTAGACGTTGGGGATAATCGGCGAGAAAAAGACGAACAATTTCGCGCAAGAGTTCTTGGTTACCGTCAATACCTGCCAGAAGTATTGCCTCATCAATCACGTCCGCTTCACATTTCGGTGTTGATTCAGATACATGCGTCGATTGTGCTGACTGCGTCAGCTGATCAATCACGTCCTGAAGCTCTTTGATGCGGATCGGCTTGGAGGCATAACCGTCCATACCAGCTTCCAGGCACCGCTCGCGATCGCCCTTCATGGCGTGCGCTGTCATCGCTACGATGAGAATGTGGCTTCCTGTAGTCTTCTCCCAAGCACGAATGGCGGCGGTGGCCTCAAGCCCGTCCATCTCCGGCATCTGCACATCCATTGCGACCAAGTCAAACTTGCGACCCTGTACAGCGCTAACTGCCTCTTGGCCGTTGCCCACAACTGTAGGCTCGTAGCCCAGCTTCTCAAAAATCCGCGTCGCCACCAACTGGTTCACTTGGTTATCTTCCGCGATTAGCACCTGCGGCCTGCTCCGCGCCGATCGAGCTATTTTGCGTCGTTTTGGGGGCTGTTCTTTCTCGATCGGCGGCTCGCCGAGGGCGGTAATAATCACATCGAAGAGCTCGGATTGCTTGATTGGTTTCGTGACGTATTCTGAGATGCCCAGACGGCGACAGCGCGTGACGTCGTCAGGCAGCCCAGCCGACGTCAGCATGATGATTTTGAGGTTAGCGTAGCGACGGTCCTTATGGATCTTCTCGGCTACTGCAAATCCATCCATGTCCGGCATATGGCCGTCTAGTAATGCGATGGCAAAAGGTTGGTTTGCACGTTGGGAGTCTTCCAGCATGGCGAGGGCGGCTGCGCCGCTCTCGACAGCGATGGGACTCATGCGCCAATTGGTGAGCACCTCCTGGAGAATACGGCGATTGGTTGCGTTGTCGTCGGCGACGAGGATCGGCAAATCGGTCAACGTGCGCGAGGTGGACAGCGACTCAGTTCCGTGCTTCTGAATCTCGAACCGTGCATTGAAAACAAATGTACTTCCGCGGTCGGGTTGGCTCTCCACGGAGATGCTGCCGCCCATAAGTTCCACCAACTGCGCCGAGATGGCCAAGCCCAGACCGCTTCCGCCGTAGCGTCGTGTGGTTGAACTGTCGGCCTGTGAAAACGCTTCGAAGATGACTCCCTGCTTGTCTACTGGAATACCAATCCCTGTATCGCTTACTGAAAAGCGCAATTCGATGTCGCCATTGAGCTCCGATCCCACTTGGACTCCGAGCACAACTTCGCCGCGCTCCGTAAATTTGATGGCATTGCCCACCAGATTCACAACGATTTGCCGTAGCCGCAAAGGATCGCCGACCAGCGCGTCGGGCACATCAGTATTAACGTGACCCGCCAATTCAATGCCTTTTTGGTGGGCCCGCGGAGCCAAAACCCGCAGACTGTCTTCGAGTGCGTCACGCAGGTTGAATCCGACGTGATCGAGTTGCAGCTTGCGGGCTTCGATTTTGGAAAAGTCGAGAAGATCGTTAATTAGCGAAAGCAAGGCATTAGCTGAGTTTTGAATGGCGTTCAGATATTCCCGCTGTTCGCGAGTTATGTGGGTCCCGAGTGCCAGTTCAGTCATGCCGATCATTGCATTCATCGGCGTCCGAATCTCGTGACTGATGTTGGCGAGAAACTCGCTCTTCGCGCGGGTCGCTTCTTCTGCTCTCGTTCGGGCTGATTCCAAATCCCGTGCATAAACCCGAAGTGCGTCTTCGGCCTCCATGCGCTCGATGAATTGACCGATCTGGCTGCCAATAGCGCTCATCATTTCTAGCAGCCTGCTGTCGGGCTTTTGGATCTGGTGGCTAAAGAATTCGAGTACACCCAGAACTTCATTTCCGAGAAGGATTGGAAATCCGAACGCTGCATGCAGGTCCTCCTGAGCCGCGATCGGAGAGCGTGGAAAGTTTGAGTCTCGTGTGACGTCTTCGATCCAAGCCGGCGCTGCTTGAGACCACACGCGGCCCGGCAGACCCACTCCTCGAGCGAATGTACGAGAGCGCGTCTCTCGGTCGAACTCCTTTACCTTCGCTGACGGAGCATCCCAGCTCTCCACGCAATGCAACAGGCTATGTTTTGGGTTAGGTCTCCAAATGGATCCGACGGACCAGCCGAGGCTTTCGCAGATAGCTTGTAGAATCCGCGGCGTAGCTTTCGCCAGCGTTGGCGCCTCGGCGAGCACACGTGTGACCGCGTGCTGTGCGGCCAAACGCGTTTCTTCGCACTTTTGATCTGAATAATCTACTCCGACCGCGTATATCAGACCTCTTTCCGGATGAACAACAGCCGACCACAACAGCCATTTGAAGGAACCGTTCTTACAAAGATAACGGTTCTCGAAGGAGATAGTGCTCCGCCCGGATGCGATATGCGAGGCCTCTCGAACGGTGACCTCTCGGTCTTCAGGGTGCACAAAGTCCAGGTAGGGATGAGAGAGTAATTCTTCTTGGGTGTAACCGAGTGTTGTTTCCCAGGCAGGATTGACATACTTGAAGTAGCCATCCACGCCAGCGATGCATAACAAGTTCAGAGACAGGTTGACAAACTCGCGAAGCTCGTCTTCTTTCGGCGGACGGAAAGGGGATGGCCTGCTCACTGTTTCACGATTCAAGTTTACAAGTCCGGATGAGGCAATCATTTTGGTACAAGGACGGGATTCGCGCAACCTCAACGGCCCCAGAACCGCTTCTGCGATCTCCTTCGGTTGACCTGTCAGTCTGTTAGAAGTAGCATTCGGGGCGCAGTACCGGCTTTGCCGAGGTCAATCAGTTAAGGTAACTTCCATGGACGACACCCAGCCCGTAGCAAAAATTCTTGTAGCCGACGACGATCGCACGACGCGTTTTGCCATCTCCAGCATGCTCAAAAATGCCGGATATGCGGTTACCGCGGTGAACGACGGTGCGGAGGCGTTACGCAATATCCAAGAGAATAGTTTCGATCTGGCCTTTCTCGACATCTGGATGCCGAAGTTGACCGGCCTTGAGGTTCTTGCGCGGATTCGGGCGGGGGAATCTCATCCCAAAATTGTGATTATGACATCCGACAATACTCCGGAAAATTTGCTACGCTCTGTGCGTGAGCAGGCATATGAATACCTGACTAAGCCCTTTCCACCAAAAGAAGCCGTGGAGGTCGCACGGAGAGCGCTCAAGAGTGATGCTTCTCCACCCATCGAAATCATTTCCGCCAGGCCTCACTGGCTGGAGCTGCTTATTCCCTGCACTCGTGAGGCAGCCGAACGCATTCAATCGTTTCTCGTAAGTTTAGAAGCAGACCTTTCCGATGATCTGCGCAATACCATCGCGCTGGCATTCAGAGAACTGCTGCTCAATGCAGTGGAGTGGGGAGGAAAGCTGGATCCCAATCGCAAGGTGCGGATCGCCTACGTACGTTCCTCGCGCATGCTCCTATATCGCGTGGCAGACCCAGGATCTGGTTTCAGCTTTGAGAACTTGGCTCATGCCGCAGCTGGTCAACCGGAAGAGCAACCGATTGCGCATGTGGCCGTGCGCGATGAGCTTGGCATACGCCCTGGTGGATTTGGCATCGCAATGACTCGTGCCATAGCCGACGAGCTGCTCTACAACGAAGCACAAAACGAGGTTATCTTCATTAAGTACCTGATCTAGGAAAGACGAAAAAGAATGAACGACGGGCATGCTGCTAATGGCATTTAGGCAAAAACAACGCGCTGGAGCCGCAGATTCCGTCAACGATCCCGCCCAATAAGTGGAAAGAGAAAAGGGGGACGTAGATGCCGTCATGCCACAGGGGAAAGCTGCTCAAGCTGAATCTGAATATACCCACAGAACAGATCAGATCCAGCACTTGATGAATGCGGTCAAGCAGAGCAGGACGGCAGTTGCTGCAAGCAAAGCGCAGCTTAACCTGCCCCAAGGAAATTTCCTAGACTTTTATGCCTTTCCTCGGCTAGACTCTGCAGCATTCCCACGGTTTGTGGGGCTTCATATCCCTCTCCTCCGGCAACACTTAAGATGTCGCACGGGGATTTTGCGCCAGACGCTATCGTCGAAGAGCTTCGCCTCAGTCATTCACGCGAAGATTGGGCGGAATTCCTGCGCCAGTACAGTCCTCTAATCTTCAGCGTATGCCAATTCTCGACTTCGGATGCGGAACATGCCGCCGACTGCTTTCTGTTCGCCTGCGAGCAGCTCAGCCGCAACCACTTTCGCCGGTTGTTGCGGTTCCGCCCGCACGGCGCCGCCAGTTTCCCCACATGGCTGCGGGTGGTCGTGCGCAATCTTTGCCTTGACTGGCGACGAAGAGAGTTTGGTAGGCCGCGACCGTTTCACTCCATCGCTCGATTACCGCACCTTGAAGGTGAGGTTTACCGCTATCGCTACGAGCAGAGTCTCTCCTTGGATGAAACCTTTTTGATGCTGTGCCCCAGCTTCCCTGGACTGAGCAAACAGCAGCTTATGGATGCCGACGCCCACGTCCGGGAGTCACTCAGTCCGCGGCAGCTCTGGTTGGTCAGTGTCCGAAAGGCGCGGGCGCGAGGAGCCTTGCAGGCGCTTGTCGTAGGTCTAGCGGAAGAAGACGATGCCCAGGAGCAAGATCCGGTGGATCCTCGTCCCAATCAGGAGTCGGTGCTCGCCCGCCAGGAACAAGAAGAACACCTACGATTGGCGCTCGCCAGCCTTTCTGCGCCCGAGCGATTGCTGATTCGGCTGCGTTTTGAGGAGGGGCTCTCCCTAGAACAAATCGCCGGACTGACGGGGCTGGGTGACGCGCAGAGGGTCCACCGCCATATTGCCGACGTTCTCGGAACGTTGCGAAAGAGAGTCACATGAAATAGCGGAAAAACGATGGGTAGTGTCCGTGAAATAAGGTAGGAGCACCAAATGTCCGACATCACCTCCCCTCTCACCAGCATGGATGAGCGCGAAATAGTTCGGATGATCCGTATGCAAGCACGGGACCAGTCGGCCCGCCGAGGGTGGAGATGCCCTTCTGCCGAACAGGTGGCTGCCTATCTCGACCAAAGCCTTGCCGGAGAAGACAAGGCACGCTTCGAAGTGCATCTTGCTAGCTGTGACTTCTGTATCAATCTTATAAGCTCCCTTGTTCATCAGCAGGAGACGAAGGAACCAATCGACGTCCCGGCACCCCTCCTTCGGCAAGCCATCGCAACGGTGCCGGAGGGAGTTCCTGCAGGCCGATCCTGGCGCTGGGTCTTAGTGCCGGTGTTGGCGACCATCGTCATTGTCAGTGCAGTTTTGCTGAAGTTGCCGCAGCCCGCCCTGGTGACGCCACCCGATATTCCCGCTCCGGCTGTGGAAAAAGCAACGCCGTCGGTACCAGTTTCCAAATCTCAGTCCAAATCATCAGGGACGCGCGAAGTCCGTAGTCTGAAAACGCAAACCACGAATCTGCAGTTATTGGAGCCTCGCTCCGGGTCTATCGTACGGGGCCAAGGACTGAGCTTCCGCTGGAAAGCGGTAGCCAAAATCATGTATTACGAAATCCGCGTTGTGGATTCTGAGGGTGACCCGGTTTGGCAGGCAGAATCCACAGCACCTGCCGCACAAGTTCCGAGTAATGTCTCGCTTCGGCCTGGGAAATACTTCGTTTGGGTGCGTGCTTATCTGACGGATGGCCGGACGCTGAAGTCCGAGACCATTACTTTTCAGATAGCCAGTTCCAGCTAATTTCCTCTAGGGGCAAGTTAGAGTGAAAGAGGTTTTTCGGCTGCTGATTTTTCTCTTCATTGCGCTGGTCGCAGCAGCGCAGTCCCCCAGTCCGGTCGCATCCGCGCCTGACGAGCTTCTAGTCCACGCGCGCCAGACCTACACCCAGCAAGGTCCCAAAGCGGCGTTGCCGGAATTTGAGCAGGCATTGACTACATTCCATGAGTCAAAAGACCGCAGGCGTGAAGCCATTACGTTGGGTTACATCGGCAATTGTTACCGTAGATTCGGTGATCTCCCTCGAGCGCTCGACTTCGTGCAGCGTGGCATGGATATCAAGGTGGAGCTTGGTGACAAGCTGGAAGTAGGGAAGTCGCACAATCAGTTCGGTCTCATTTATTGGGACATGGCCGTTTATGCCAAGGCCATCGATCACCTGCAGCAGGCGATTGCCATCGGTCGCGAACTTGGAAATCAGGAACTGGAAGGCCAAGCACGCAACAATCTCGGCTTGGTCTACGACGAGATGGGCGACTACCACCGCTCGCTCGAACAGTATCAGCATGCCCTGGAAATTCACCGCGCTTCCCATTTTGAGCGCGGCGAAGGCGACACGCTGGCCAATATCGGCGGGGTTCATCTGCTGCTGGGTCAATATCGAGATGCGCTGAATTATTACCGGCAGGCCCTTGCCATTCACGAGCGCCTTGGCCTGAAGCCCACGGCCAGCATTGAGCTGGGCAACATCGGCGTCTGTTACTCGGCAATTGGGGAAGGCCAGAAAGCGCTTGCGAGCTTTGATCGAGCGCTGGCGCTGGCGGAAGAGGCCGGGCTGAAGAAAGAGCAGGCTGACTGGCACAAGGGAAAGGGCACGGCGCTACTGCGGTTGGGAAAGTTCGATGAGGCGATGGGGGAATACCCGCAAGCGCAGAAGGCGTACGAAGCCGCCGGCCTTAAACGTGAACTGGTTGAGGCTCTGAACGAGAGCGGCGGCGTGTATCTGATGTTGGGAGACATTTCTTCCGGCGAAAAAGACTTCCAGCAGGCATTGGATCTGGCGCGGTCCATTGGCAGCGACCACGGGATCACGACCAACTTGATGTCGCTGGGTAATTTGGAATGGCGGCGTAAGCGCTATCCACAGGCCGAGATCTATTACCGTGAGGCTCTGGAACGTGCCCAAAAGGTGGATGATCGCGGCAGCATTGTGGCCGCCCTAGTGCAGCTTGCACTCGACCATCGCGAGCAGGGCAAGCTGGATGTGGCCGAACAGGAAGCGAAGGAAGCAGCCCAACTGGCAAAAGCATCCTCTGTTCCGCCAGCAGAAGTGCAAGCTCTCTATGCTTGGGCGGAAGTACAGCGTAGCCAACAACATTTCGAGCAAGCTTTGCGACAGTACTCCGCGGCACAGGAAATCGAGAATGCCATACACGATCCTGATCTGGACTGGCGATTAGCCTACGGTCGCGCGCAAACCTGGGAAGCGATGAACCGCGATCAGGAGGCGCTTGCTGCCTACAAGCAGGCGGTCGCCATCATCGAAGATGTGCGTAGCCAACTCGCGGAGGAGCGCTTCCGCGCCGGTTATATCGAGGACAAGTACCAGGTCTATGTGGCGCTGGTTGAGCTGCTCCTGAAGCTGGGAGAGCCGGACGAAGCCTTCTTCTATTCGGAAAAACTGCGGGCGCGGGCCTTTCTCGATCAACTGAATCGTGGAGCGCCGCCAGCATTGACTGAGGCGCAGCGCCGAGAGGAACTCGAGCTGCGGGAACGGATCCGGCAGTTACGACGAGCCGCTCAGACGGAATGGGAACGGCCGGAGAAAGAGCGTCGTAACGATGCCTTGGAACTTTTTGCCAGCGAACTCGTCTCCGCCGAACAGGCCTATCAGAATTTGCTCGATGGGCTGCGTCACTCCGCTCCGGCTTACGCCATGATGCATGCGCTATCGGTACCGTCCAGTACCGAAGTTCAGCAACTGCTTCCGCCCGACACCGCTCTGGTGGAATATGTCATCACTCGGGACAAACTGGCTCTGCTCGTGTTGACCTCCGCTCAGGTACGGGGGACCACGGTTCCCATCTCTGCGGAAAGGTTGGAGTCGCGGGTGGAGCTCTTGCGGGACTTGATTGTACGCACCGAGGACAACGACTGGCACACTTCGGCGGCTGGATTGCGAAACGTACTGATCGGGTCGATTGAGGCGCAGGGTTGGCTCAAAGGAATCCGGCGGTTGTACCTCGTGCCCAACGGATCTCTGAACTACGTTCCTTTTGCTGCGCTCCCGCGTACCGTCGCCGGTCGTTCGCGCTTCTTGGCGGATGATTACGTTCTCGCTTACCTCCCCTCAGCGGCTGCGCTGGTTTATGTGCAGGGCGATCCCGCCCCGCATCCCAAACTGCTGGCGATTGCCCCAGAGCGCGCCCACCTGCAATATGCCGAGCAGGAGGCGCGAGATGTCAGCAGCCTATTTCGTCCGAGAGCGCTGCTTCTCACCGGCAAAAGCGCCACGAAGGATTCTTTCGAGCGCATGGCCGGAGACTACCAGCTCCTTCACCTGGCGACGCACGGTTACTTGAACCGCTATACGCCGTTGCTCTCAGGACTGGAGCTGGAGCCGGACGGCAAAGACGATGGTCTTCTGGAGGTGCATGAGATCCTTGATCTCAAACTCCATGCCAACTTGGTAACGCTGAGCGCCTGCGAGACCGCGCTGGGCAGCGGGTATTTCAGCGAGATTCCGGCGGGTGACGATTTCGTTGGCTTTACGCGCGCCTTCCTGTCGGCGGGTAGCCAGGCCGTGCTCGCCAGCCTGTGGTCGGTCAACGACCGCTCCACCTTGGAGTTGATGGTGGATTTCTATCGCCGCCTGCCGAAACAGAGAACGGCAGCGGCGTTGGCAGAGGCCCAACGGGCGATGAGGCTGAGCGGCGGCCGCTACAGCCATCCTTATTTCTGGGCGCCGTTTGTCCTGGTGGGGAAGATGGAGTGAAAAAGAATTCGCGGAAAAATTGCGAGGGCGTCCGTGTAGTAGGAACAAAGCAGGTTTTACGGGAGAGGAAGACAGTGACAAACCACTTGCTGCGCTGCTGGGGACTGTTGGGTGTTTGGATGTTTGTCAACACGATTTTTGCGACCGCACAGATCCAGGTGAACTCGACCAATCCCGAAGCCGCGCCCCAGGGAACCACGAACCTGAATGTGACAGTGAACGGCAACGGCTTCAAAAGGGGCGCCAAGGCGCAATGGTTTGTCAGTGGAACCACCAATCCGGGCGGCGTGACGGTCAATTCGACCACCTTCAATGGTTCCACCAGCCTGACCGCAAACCTCACCATCGCGTCTGACGCCGTCACTTCCGGCTTCGACGTAAAGGTGATCAACATCGATGGTCGGACGGGTATTGGAAGCGATGCATTTACGGTTACCACCAAAGGAACGCCCATTGGGTGTTACACCACAGGCACCCCTAGCGGAGCGAGCCTGATAACGGTGCTCAACCCTGTTCAGGGTAGCGGCGCAGCTCTAATCACGACGTTGCGGCTGGGCGATGCAATCCGCGTGCGGCCACTGGACCTGAACAGTGACGGCGTGGTGGACACGCTCGTGGTCTTCGTTACCTCGGGAGCGAGCAGCAGTTCCATCCCAGGAACTTATGTATTCTTTCTGGATCCCGTAACCGGGCTGCCGCAGGCATCGAACCCGGTCAACAGCCTAGACGCAGCATGGCAGAACCCGATGTTGCTACTGACGGGGGTTCGCGCTACGCAAGCTGCGGCCGGCGATGTGAACGGCGATGGCATCCCAGACTTTGCTTTTACCGGAGGCAGTACCACTCCGTACCTGTTCGTGGGCAGTGTCAGCAGCGGGACTTCAGCCGATCCGTTCCATCCCAATTGGACGGCTTATCCGATTTCGCCTCCCGCCAGTGCCTCAGTAGCCTTGGGCGATGTGGATGGCATTGGCGTTGACGAAATCGTCTTTGGCGGGGGCTCGACCAGCAAGAAGGGCCCTCCTGGAGCAGTGTTTATCTACAAGTACGCCGCGGGAACCGTCAGTTACGTGCGGCAAATCCAAGACCCGACCGGTGCTTTAGGTACGGGTTTCGGCAACGCCGTCGCGGTTGGGAACATTGATGGAACCGGCAAAGACCTGGCCGTTGGGGCCCCGACAGCTACCAGCAACGGCCTCGTCTATGTCTTCTCGCATCCAGTGCAGCAAGCCAACTATTTCACGCTCACAGGATCAGGGCCGAACTTCGGGCGTGCACTGGGGATTGCAGACGTCACCCTGGATGGCAAACCCGACTTAATGGTTATCACTGGCAAACAAGACGACTCCACCGCTCAAGCCCTGCTCTATCCTGGCACGGTTAATTCGAATTCAACCTCCGATCAATTGCTGCCTGCCCCTGGTTTGGGAAGCGGCTGGGGAATGCCAAACAGCGACCTGGGCGACATGGCGGCAGCCGGCGCAATTGCGGTCGGTGCACCGAACGCCATCCAAGGTTCATCGTGCAGATCGATCCAGGGAGGAGAGGGAGCGGTGCATCTCTTTACTTCTGCGTTCTCCTCTTCTCAATATCCAAAGTACGTGTTCGAAACGCCAAGCCTGGTGGGATCGAGCCAGTTCGAGTTTGGCTATGGCGTCGGGATCGCCCCCGGATATCCGTTCCTCGTTATTGGCGAACATTTCCGCGACGTGGGCACCACAAGCCAGGCGGGACAGGTGTATGTGTACAAGTTGAACTAGGGGATCAAGATGAGTGGTATGGCTGAAACGAATTCCGGCCCGGCGATGCGCAGAGAGTCGGAAGCTCGGGCGAGCACTAGCGTGCATCCGGCTTGGTTACGACTGATGCGTTACTGCGCCGAGTTGGGCCACGGCGAGATTGAGAAGCTGAAGATCCAGGATGGCTTGCCGATGACTGCAGAGGTCACGACAAGGAAGGTGAAGTTCGGTTCCTAGTTGGTTTGACAAGTAGCAGGCTGACCGTATCCACGGAGGCCGTCACGCCGGCGCAAGCTGGTGGGGCGGCCTTTTGTACTTTCAACAGACGAATTACGCAAGAGGAGGTGTCACATGAACATGTCTAAGTGGGTCAAGAAATCAGTTGAGTGTCTGAGTTTGACTCTATGGCTGCTTATTCCTTGGAGGAGTCACGCTCAAAGCCTGCAAGCGGTCGCGGTCGTGGCCGAAGGCACTACCGGTGGCACCTTTGATCTATGCGGAGACACGGAAAACAGCACCACAGGGCAGACGGCAGTAACGGCAACCTGCTCGGGTTCCTGGAGCGACACAACGGGTTCCGGCTCGGGCAGTGGCACGGTAACCGCCACTTACGGCTACGTCCGCTCTGCCGGAAGCGCCTCAGAGACAATCGTTGTGGCGACGGGCGGTACCCAGACGCAGACGACGCTGGGCGGCTACTTCCAAGACACCATGACATTCCCGAGCCTCACGACCGGCGCGTCGCTCAGGGCCATCCTCACGGTGCAGGGCTCCTTGACTGGCGATCCCACGTCTGTCATCAGCTCGAACATCGGCATGACCGTCAACGGTGTCACAGGGCAAAGTTGCCAAGTGGTGGCGCCCATGCTGGTTGGGAGCTGCACGGCCGATGCTTCCGTAAATCCTGGCGACTTCGTCCAAATCCAGGGGACGCTTGACATCTACCCCACCGCAACCATTAATCCTAACTCGACTGGGTCGACTTCGGCGACCATGAACTATGACGGCAAACAGAAGAAGAATGGAGCTAGGTTTGCCTTTGTGCTGGTGGACTCTTCCGGACGTGTGATCAACAGCGTGCCCATCGTCACGGCTTCGGGAGCAACGTACCCTACGAAATGATTCTTTCGTTGAACGCAAGTCAGGTAAGCGTAGCTGTAGAGAAGAGCATGCCGTAGCTCGGGTTGAGTAACGGGGCTGACCGTATCCACGGAGGCCGTCACGCCGGCGCAAGCCGGTGCGGCGGCCTCCTTATTTTTGAATGAAACGAAATTCAGATGAGGAGGATGGAGATGAAATTTCACAGTTTAGCTCTTGTGTTTCTGGCAGCGACGGCGTTCGCCAGTAAGCCCAGCGCAGATGTTCCTTTGACGACGTATCTCAGCGACTTCAACGCCACCGGCACGGCTTACTACGTCCAGAGCGACGGCCAAGCAGGGCCGGCACGTGGCGTGGCCGGTGAGTATGACAACAACTATCAGAACGTAATCTCCGTTCTGAATGCCAATACCTACAATGGGCTGCCCCCAGGCGATTGGACGCTTGATCTGCTCAGCTCAACCTCACGCACGATGCGGCTAACTCTCAGCTCGCTGAACGAGATTCAGCCTGGCCAGCCAGGTTACACCGTTCCACCCAATCCTCCTTTTCTTGGAACGACCTCGTTGGTATCGCGCTTTGCGGAATATTGCACAGCTATTGGTTTGGATTTGGGAACGATGACCGCCGTGAATCAGACCATCCAATGTCCGGCGATCTTCCGCTTTGACTGGAACAGCAGCTTGTACTATCGCGTGTACATGACGGGTACATGGGGCGGCAGCGCGCCTGAGTCGACCTATGTCCAAATCCAATGTAATGGCTTGGGCACAAACGGCTATTGCAACGACTGGTACATTGATCCCATTCCGATGTCGAATGGAGATGGCACCTTCAGCCCTGGCCACGCGATCGGCAGGCTGGTTGCTATAACGACCAAGGGAACAGGGACTTTCACCAATGAAGGCGATTTTTATATGACCTTTCACATTCACGTGACCCGGCCTTGAGGGCATCGCAATAAGCGTCGAACTCACCGACAGGGTGGCGCGCGGTTACCGCGCAGTCGACGACCAAATTAACGCAGCTCCATAATTTGCGCGCCGCCCGACGTTGTTTGTTGAAAAGCACAGGACACGTTGCACACGTTCACGCTTAGTCATTCGGAGCCCTTGGGTCGAGGCTTTGGATTGAATCGCTGAGCTTTGGAGAGCTGGCATCAACGACTCTTCAGATCCGGCGGGCCTCGCGGATTGTGCCTGAGATTCTTCGTCATGATACTTTCTGATCGACCTGAGAGAGGAATACCGCGCGTTGCTGGGCGGGCACAAGCTGCAAGCTGAACCCCGGCCTGTCGTCTAAACAGCAGTTGTAGATGTTGTGAAAGATGATCGACAAAGCGGAATTAATGCCGATTGGCTACAGCATCCGCTTGGCAGAAATTGCTGAAGCTCAATCCCGATCTTCCGTAGAAAACCAGGCGGAGCACCCGATCGATGTTAGCGGAAGCAGAGTAAGACCGCGGTTGCAGAACAGCAGTACGTAAGGTCCTTACTCACTGACTTTGCTTGGTGTTCATCGGAACCTTTTCATTCAGCGCTTCCAATACTCCGAGTCGAGCAGTCTCATTTTCGCCTCCGATCGAGGGCGGCTGAACCTCTTCCAGGTAACGCCATGCAGTGTGAGAGGGCAGGGAATTGCCGTCCGCATGCCCCTCGCCTGCCCTTTCACATAAGAGAGCGAATCCCAGGGTCTGGCTGAGCTGATGCAACAGCTTGCGCGCAAATCGTTGCGCAGTTTGCTCGTCGCGCAAGGTGACCGCCACCGCATTGCCATCATCTCTTAGTCGCTGCGCCAGAGCTGCACGCAAACCATCCAGCAGTGCCGGCAGCTGATCAATTACGCTTCGAACCCGGTCGCGATAAAGCTCCCAGCCTCGATACCGAGGCGCCAGTATGCGGAGCAACTCTAGCGCTTGAAGGTTGGCAGGGCCTTCCCACACGGTTAATACCTGAGCATCGCGCAGCAAGCGAGCTACAGGATAATCGCTGGTGTAACCGTTGCCGCCAATCAGCTCGAGCGCTGAGCGTGCCGACTCGATCGCATATTCCGCAGTCAGATATTTCGCGAGTGCGGTCACCAGTCGCAGCCAATTGCTATGCTCCGGGGTTTGCTGCACGATGTCGAAAGCCGCGGCGGCTTCGAAGGCCAGCAAAGCTCCAGCTTCGAACTCCACACGCATGCGCAGCAATTCGTCCTGCACCATTGGATAGTCGGTCAGAACGTGACCAAACGCAGTGCGGGTTCGCGACCATGCCAATGCTTCTTGCAGGCAGCGTCGCTGAACTCCCACCGACCCAACTGCGTTGTGTACGCGGCTGTATTCCAGGGCTTCCATCATCAGCTTGAAACCGGCCGGTGGCGGCGCAACTTCAATCGCCTCGGCGCCAAGCAAGTCAATCTCGCCTGTCGCCAGACCTCTAGTTCCGAGCTTGTCTTTGAGTCTGCGAATTCGAAAGTGGTTCGCTTCTCCATTTTCCAAATGGCTCGGCACGAGATAGAGGCCAAGACCCGGCGAGCCCGAAGGCGCTCCCTCAGGGCGCGCTGTTGCCAATGCCAGGCCGCTGTTGGCGTTGCTTGCAAACCACTTCAGGCCGTGCAGAGCGAAGCGCGTTCCATTAGGTACGGCGACCGTAGTCGTCGCGCCCACATCGCTGCCACCAGTCAGTTCGGTTGCCCATGTTCCTCCAGTCTTTGCATGCCCGTCCATGCGAATCAAATCGTAGAGATAATGCTGTCGAACATCTTCCTGCGCGTGGCAACCCAAAACGTACGCGACCGCTCCCGTGAGTGTCACCGGGCAATGCAGGCTGATGTCCGCCTGCGCCAGCAGATATCCCATGGTGAACGTGAGCAAGTGTGGTGCCTTGTCAACGAAGGGCAGTCCAATGATTCCGCGACGGTAAAGTTCCTGGTGCTGCTCCTCATACCAGCGATTGGCTACGATCCGATTGACGAGCTCGCCTTTGCGATCGTAGGTCTCGACTGAGGGAGCCGCGTAACGATCGGTGTAATTCGCCTGTGCATCTACCTCCGTGAGTACCCAGTCGCGGAACTCCGCCAATTGGGCGGAGTACTGCGCCATTTGCGGCACACGAGAGTTCAAACAGGGTTCAAGGTAGGGATCGTAACTGTGCGAGCTGTTCATGACGTGCCTTTCGGACAGAAGAACCGACCACGAAGAGCTTAAACCTGAAGGCGCAGGGCAGGGCAACCCGAAGATAGGTTGCTACCCATCCGAGCGGTGAAGCAATGGTATACGCCGTTGGCAACCAACAGGCCATCGAATGACACGCTTAACCATTCTTCGCGAGCACCGTCTTCTCAGATTGATACAATTCTCAAGTTCGTGCAGGTAACCTGCTGCGCAGGTAAGAACGTTGCTCACAACTGAACCAACGATTTCCCATTTTGGACTCATCCATGGTATCCGCTGTGCAAAATGCCACAGTGAACAAGGCCATCGGCCACTACCGTTGGACCATCTGTGCGTTGCTGCTATTCTCCACCACCATCAACTATATGGACAGGCAGGTCTTGGGGTTGCTCAAGCCCGTCTTGATGCCGAATCTCCATTGGACCGAAGCTGACTTCGGTGACATCGTTGCCAGCTTTTCGCTGCTTTACGCTTTCGGTTATGTCGGCGTCGGTCGATTCATGGACAAAATTGGGGTCAAAATCGGACTTCCCACGGCAGTGGCTTCATGGAGCTTGTTCGCTTGCCTGCACGCCGCGATGAGTAGTGTGTTTGGCTTCAAGGTTGCGCGCGGATTGTTGGGCCTCGCCGAAGGCGGCAACTTTCCGGCTTCTATCAAAACGGTAGCCGAGTGGTTCCCCGCACGAGAGCGCAGCCTCGCCACCGGCATCTTCAACGCTGGCAGCAATATCGGGGCTGTTGTGGCACCGATCATGGTGCCTCTGATTGTGGTGCACTGGGGCTGGCGACCGGCCTTTGTAGTCACCGGGGCAATCGGATTCGCGTGGGTAATCGTGTGGCTGCTTATTTACAGAAACCCAGATGAGAATCCCAAGCTCTCTGCCGCGGAATTAGCTTACATCCGAAGTGATCCCGCATCGCCAATGATCCGAATTCCATGGCTGGAATTGCTTCGTTATCGTGGGACATGGGCCTTCATAGCCGGAACCTGCCTGAGCGCGCCTGTTTGGTGGTTCTATCTCAATTGGGTGCCGGGCTTTCTTGACGCCCGCTATCACGTAAACCTGATGGCAGCGATGCTTCCCTTGATCATCATCTACTGCATGGCCGACATCGGGAGCATCGGCGGAGGTTATCTTTCTTCGCTCCTCATTCAGCGTGGCGTCAGGACGCTGCGCGCGCGCAAGATCGCTTTCTTGGTCTCCGGTCTCTGCGTGGTGCCCGTGTTTAGCGCGGCACGGGTGTCAAACGTTTGGATCGCAGTTCTGCTAATTGGAGTTGCCGCTGCCGCCCACCAAGGCTATTCGGCGAACTTGTACACCATTGTTTCAGACACCATGCCGCAAAACTCAATCGCCTCGGTAGTTGGGCTAGGCGGCTTCAGCGGCTATATCGTGGGCGTTTTCGTCTCCATGGGAATCGGCCGTTTGCTGGACACCACCCGTGGAAACTATCAAGTCCTTTTTGCCATCGCCTCATCGCTCTACCTGATTGGATTGGCGATCATGCACGTCATTCTCCCGAAGACCGGATCGGGTCTAACGCCCGCCGGCATTGAGGCGTAAAGATCATATAAGCCATGAGCATTCTCAATGACGACAGGTTACTCCCGGCCGAAACTGAGACTCGCCGTATCGCCCGGCGGCTCTACGCCGAGATATGTGCTCTTCCCATCCTGAGTCCGCACGGGCACACCAATGCCGAATGGTTCGCCACGGATGAGCCATTTCCCAATCCCGCTCAACTGTTCATCGTTCCTGACCACTACATTTTCCGGATGCTTTACAGCCAGGGCATTCCTCTTTCCAGCTTGGGCATTGGTCCAGAGTCCTCAGCCGACCCAAGGAAGGTCTGGCGACTTTTTGCCGAGCATTACTACCTGTTTCGCGGAACTCCGACTCGCATCTGGCTCGATTACGCCTTCGAAACGCTCTTCGGGCTAGAAACGCGTCTGGGTGCAACGAACGCCGACGAATACTACGACTCGATCTCCGAGCATTTGCAGCGTGCAGAATTTCGCCCTCGCGCATTGCTGGCTCGGTTCCGAATCGAAGTGCTCGCCACCACCGATTCGCCGCTCGACTCACTCGAACATCACAAGACGCTCCAGTCGCTGGGCCTGCAAACAACTGTCTTGCCAACGTTTCGGCCCGATCCTGTTGTGGATCCCGATTTCGGCGGGTTTCAACAGAATGTTGAGCGTCTGGGCCACGCGACCAGAGAGGACACCGCAACCTGGTCGGGCTATCTTACTGCACTGCGGAAAAGCCGTGAGCGCTTTAAGGCTTTGGGCGGCACAGCGACGGATCATGGCCATCCGACTCCCGCCACAGCCGATCTCAACCCGTCAGCGGCGGCTACGCTGTTTGAGAAGATCCTTGCTCGCAAGTCCTCGCCCGAGGACCATGAACTGTTCCGTGCGCAAATGCTCACCGAGATGGCCGCTATGAGCCTCGACGATGGCCTCGTCATGCAGATTCATTCTGGCAGCTTTCGTAATCACAACACGCGTCTGTATGAGCGATTTGGCCGTGACATTGGGGCCGATATTCCCATGGCAACGGATTACGTACACAACTTACGCCCGTTGCTGCAGCGCTTCGGCAACGAGACGGCGCTCACTATCATTCTCTTTACGCTTGACGAATCGACCTACAGCCGTGAACTCGCGCCATTAGCCGGGCACTATCCGTGTCTGAAGCTTGGGCCGGCATGGTGGTTTCATGACAGCCCGGAAGGCATGATGCGCTTTCGCGAGCAGACCACCGAAACCGCGGGGTTCTATAACACCGTCGGATTCAACGACGATACGCGAGCCTTCCTTTCCATTCCGGCACGCCACGACGTTGCTCGCCGCGTGGATTGCGCTTTTCTAGCGCGATTGGTCGCCGGCCATCGCCTCGACGAAGACGAAGCCGTGGAGGTCGCCAGAGACCTTGCCTACAACTTGGTTCGTCGCACGTATCATCTGTGATTTGGCAAACGCGTATCCTCTAGCTAAGGGAGGTGCATGAGCCTTTACCTCAGCCTCGGCAACCACCAGGCAGCCCTGACATCCTCCGAGCTGCAGTCGGCCCTGTTTCAGGCGCTCAGCAAACTCGGTAAGAAACATCGTGTACTTGTCGTACCTCCAGACATCACCCGCCTACACTCTTACGCCGGCGATCTTACGCGCTTCGTCCACGTTTACTACGGCGATGTGCTGAAGACCATCCTTCCCGCAGTCGGCACGCACAGAGCAATGAGCCCGACGCAGTTGACGCAGATGTTCGGAGACATTCCGCACAACTTGTTTCGTGCACATAACTGGCGAACCGACGTGATCACGCTGGGCGAAGTACCTTCCGAATTCGTTCACCAACAGTCCGAGGGCAAACTCAGCTACTCCTGGCCCGCCGAGGTAAACCACCTCATTGTGGAGGGCGGCTTCGATCTCGTGCTTTCCCTTGGTCAGGTCGTGCCACACGAAGTCATCGGCATGGCCAATTACAACAAGAACATCCTTGTTGGAGCCGGAGGTTCATTGAGCATCGGACGCAGCCATTTTCTTGGCGCAGTTTACGGCATGGAGCGCATTATGGGTCGGGCCGACAACCCAGTGCGTCGCGTCCTGAATTACGCTGCCGATCATTTCCTCAGCCACATTCCGATCGTTTACATTCTTACGGTTATCGGCACGGATGCCGATGACAAACCCGTCGTACGTGGGCTGTTCATTGGTGATGACAACAAATGCTTCGAAAGGGCCGCTGACTTAAGTGTGCAAGTGAACATCCAAATTCTTGAGCGCCCAATTCAAAAGGCGATCGTGTACTTGAACGATGCCGAATTCCACAGCACATGGCTGGGCAACAAAGCCATTTACAGAACGCGTATGGCGCTTGCGGATGGTGCCGAGCTGATTGTCCTCGCGCCTGGTGTAAAGGCGTTTGGCGAAGACTCTTGCATTGACCAGTTGATCCGCAGATATGGGTACCGTGGAACGTCGGCCACCCTCCGGGCGGTAAAAGAAAACCCCGAACTGGCGGAGAATCTGGGTGCGGCCGCCCACCTCATCCACGGTTCTTCCGAAGGGCGGTTCACGGTGATCTACTGTCCCTGCGGATTGGGGCGTGAGGAAGTCGAAGGTGCCGGCTTCTGCTATGGCAATTTGGCCGCCATGATCTCGCAGTATGATCCGGCAAAACTCCGCGATGGGTACAACACCGTCTCAGGCGAAGAAATCTTCTATGTTTCGAATCCGGGGCTTGGGCTCTGGTCGGTGAAAGAGCGGTTCCAGCAGGCGTAGCGGGTGCCCAAAAGCGGCTGGTAACTGGTCGCCTGTAACTAGTGATTAGTAACTAGGCGCGGCGTAGCTCCCGGATAAAAAGTACCGCCAGCACGAAGTGGAATAAGACGGCAGGCCACAGGAGGAGCCCGGCGCCGCCGCCCTCGCCCACCATGACGAGATATAGCGTTACCACTATGGTGTAGGTCAGCATTCCGTAGGCAGGCTGGCCGGGCGTATCGCTTGGCCAGCAGGCGACACCGAGACCCAACAATCCTATGCCAGCGATGCGGCTCACGAGGATGCCCGCACCAGTGACGTCCGCGGCGAACAATATGCGCCCCACGATCGGTGGATACGCGAGCAAGGTGAGACCAGTGTTGGCCTCGGCGAGAGGGTCAGTCTAAGTAGCGTCTTCACTGCACACTCCGTTTCAAATTTCGCTGCGGCCCCTCGAAAGCTTCTAACTCCCTAGGAGCCCAATGGCACGCGAGGCGATGGCCAGCACCGTTATCAGCGCGATGAAACCTTCTGCCATCATTAACAGTTTGGCGCGGGTGGTCATGGGCATGGCCTCGGCTGGTGTGAATGCCGCCGCGGTGCAGAAGGCCAGGAACAGGTAGTCCACGAATGTGGGCCGCCATGGAGGTAGCGACTCATCGTCGGCTCCTTCGCGAGGAAAGAGCCAGTCGGGCGCGCCGGGTTTCTGGTTCGCACGGGCCACACTGCCGCCGCGGTCCACGCGCCAGTACGCGACCGAGAACACCAGCAGGTTACTGGCCCATAGCGAAATACTAGAATTCAGCAGTTGAATCCCTGTGATTCCGTTTGGCGGCGTAACCATTTTGACGAACAGATCCTTTAGATCGAAGACCATCCCCACGACACCAAGGACAACAAAGAGCATCGTGATTATGCCCTCAATCTGCAGCCACCGCTGTTTCGCGGAACTCAACCACAGTCCGGCCATCGGTGCAATCAACACGCCAGTGAGGAGAAGAACCATCCAAGGAGGAAACGCCCTGACGCGGCCGGGGAGAAGACTCAAGGCAAACGCAACGATGATTGCCAATACGATAGGCCACCGTGGTTCGAGTTCTAATTGCGGGGCGGTTTCTGTCATCACTCACCAGCTTGAAGTTTCGCGCACTTTTAGGATCCATGTGAACAGCAAGTCCCTTTCGACTCGCTGTGCTTGCTCAGGGTCTCGCCTGCCGGCTCTCTCGCTCCGCTCACGCCAGCACCCTGATCGACTCTGATTTCAGCGTTTGCTGCATCCGCAACAGACGCGGATCGGGATAGAACAGGGCGAGCGCTCCGCTCAGGTTGATGCCTACTTACCGTTCCCACCCTCTCAAAACGGAAAAAAGATGGGGACCCGATGATCATTTCGCGGTACATGAATGCCACCCTACCGAAAGAAGGCAGTAAGGGGTGGGGTACCCGGCACTATTTCCTACTTCTTGCTCCGCGCATGCTGATCGAAGAACTGTATATGGCAAGCGCCTCGCGATACAGGACCTCCTCGCGGACCTTGTCTTCTACCATGGCGTTGAACTCTTCGACGGTCGGCTGGCGGTGCCATTGCGAGACGAAGTACAGATCCATCTGCCGCAGTTCATCAAGGCTCACAACGATCTGATGCGGGGACTCGATGCCCATGCGTCCACGATGCAGATAAGCATGGATGGCAAAGAGGGCAGCGCCAATCAGCAGGAAGTGGACTAGCGGCTCGCGCAGCCAGCGCTTGAGCGCCCGCGGAATCGTCAAAGGGTGCAGCTTGGACTGGGTTCCTGACTGCCCGGCAGGCTCAGCAACCGAAGGAGAACTCATTGTTCGGATTACCTTGTTCAGTAATTGTAATGCCTTGTATGAGGTTGGCGGGGGCCGAGACGTGCCGCTTCAATCGAGTCGACAGTAGCAGTAGAGGAATTGCTGTGTGGTTTCAGATGGGGTGTGGTGCGACTCCGTGGAACTCTCGACTAACCGGAAACGCGTGCCAAACTCACGGTGGAGCGAGTCGGCGTCATAGCGCATCACTTCGAGGCCGCTACATTTTGTGGGGCCTTCCGGGCCAAATGCGCTGACAATGACGTGTCCGCCCGGCTTGACGCTGCGCGCGACCTGCCGCACATAGGCAGTCCGTTGTTCTGGTGCGGTAAGAAAATGAAATACCGCGCGATCATGCCAGACGTCGTACGCTCGCGGTTCCAGTTCGACTTTGGTAATGTCGGCGACAAGCCAATGCACCTGCTCGGCGGCCAATCCCAATCGGCTTTTCGTGACGTCGATTGCGGCCTGAGAGATATCAAGGATGGTGATGTTTGTATATCCGCGAAGGAGCAGATCGTCAACGAGAGTGGATTCGCCTCCGCCGACATCGATGATGGAGGGGGAGCGAGCATCGGCCGCTCGTTCGATCAAGGCGAGGGATGTCTCCAAGTGCTCTCGATACCAACTGACCGCGTCTGGAGCCTTGGTCGTGTATACCTTGTCCCAGTGTGACTTTGTATCCATGGGAACACGCTACGCCCAACAGTTTACAACTCATCTTGCCTGGGAAGTCTGCGAGCCGCGTCTTTTGGACATGGCATGGCAGCTCCGGAACAGCCGACGAAGATTTCCGCCAAGCAATCACGGCCGGGATCAACATTGTGCACATCAACACTGAATTGCGGCTCGCCTCGAGGCAGGGATTGGAGCGGGGCTTGTCCAAGCAACCAGGAGAGGTAGCACCCTACAAAATCCTCCCACTGGCTGTCGAATCGGTGAAGCAGGTGGTTATTTCGCGCTTAAAACTGTTGAACGGAAATTGAAGGTTCGACCAACGGAGGGTCTCATAGTCGCGAAACGACCTCTTCGATCTCATCGCGGGTAGTTGTGCGGCCAAGGCTGAAGCGAACTGCGCCCATACCGATTTCCAGTGGAACATTCATAGCTTTCAATACTGGCGAAAGCTCTACGGATCCAGAGTGGCAGGCGGAGCCCGTGGAAGCAGCCACCCCTTCCAGGCCACCGAGAATGGTCGATCCGATCTTTCCCCGGAAGCTGATGTTCAGGGTGTTGGGCAATCTTTGAGTCGGGTGTCCATTCAGGACCACTCGGTCGCCAAACCGTGCCTGCAACGACTCCCAGAAGTGATCGCGCAGTTGGCGTGTCGATTCCACCCCCACCCACGACCGCGCCAGTTCACAAGCCGCACCTAACGCGACATCCAGCAGGATGTTTTCGGTACCGGCGCGGCGGCCTGATTCGTGGCCGGCTCCGTGAATCAGCGGCTCAAGGCGAACACCCTTGCGGACATAAAGAGCGCCAACGCCCTTCGGCGCATAGAACTTATGGCCGGCAATCGACAGAAGGTCCACACCCAGTTCGTCAACGTAGGTAGGGATCTTGCCTACAGACTGCGCCGCATCGGTGTGAAAGAGGACGCCGTGCTCATGGGCAATACGCGCAATTTCGGAGATCGGCTGCAGGGTCCCGACCTCGTTGTTGGCGTGCATCACCGAAATAAGGATGGTGCGAGGCATCAGCGCCCGGCGGACATCGTCCGGATCGACTCTGCCAAAGCGATCCACCGGGAGGTAGGTGACCGCCGCTCCCAGACGCTCAAGAAAACGACATGGGTTGAGAACCGCGGGGTGTTCAATCTGAGTGGTGATGATATGGCCGCCTTGGCCACCCTCGGCGAAGAACACACCTTTCAGCGCGTGGTTATCCGATTCGCTTCCGCCGCTGCTGAAGACAACCTCGTCCGAACCGCAACCCAACAAAGCCGCGACTTGTGTCCGTGCTTTCTCGACGGCCTGTCGCGCCAGCAAGCCGGCCCAGTGCCCACTCGATGGATTGCCGAACGGCTCGCTCAGTACCTGACTGATTGCGGTTGCCACTTCGGGCGCGATTGGCGTCGTGGCATTGAAATCGAGATAGATGTGGTGGGGCAGCATTGCTGTTGTCAGAAGTTGGCTTGTTCCGCAGGGCTAACGATGTGTCCTGTCGCAAGGGTAGCAGAGAAGCGCCCTAGCAGACGCTCATATAGATGAAACTGCCTTTGCGGAAAGCGTATTTGCCGCGGCTATAGCCGAGAATCATTGATGATATGGTTCGCCAGGCTAAGGCCCGGCGCTTTTCGCCTAGTACTTCGGAACGCTCGGGTCTACCTTGTCGGACCAGGCAAGGATGCCGCCAGCAAGGTTCTTCACCTTCGTGAAGCCAGCCTGGCGAAGCAGCGTCACCGCCTTGGCGCTGCGTGCTCCGCTGCGGCAGTGGGTCACGATTTCGCGGCTCGAGTCCAGCTCGTTCATGCGCGCGGGAAGGTCGCCCAGCGGAATGAGATATCCGCCGAGATTGCAGATCTGATACTCGTGTGGCTCGCGGACGTCGAGGATGAAGACGTCATCGCCTGCATCGAGTTTGGATTTCAGTTCCTCGGGGCGAATTTCCGGAACGGTGGAGATCTGCGGAGCTTCCTCGCCTCGGATACCACAGAACTGGTTGTAGTCGATCAGCTCGTGGATCGTGGGATTTGCACCGCAGGCTGGGCAGTCCGGGTTTTTGCGCAGACGGAGTTCGCGGAAGTGCATGCTGAGTGCATCGACCAGCAGTAGGCGGCCAATGAGTGGCTCGCCCGAGCCGAGAATGAGCTTGATGACCTCGGTCGCCTGGATTACGCCGAGCAGTCCGGGAAGGATTCCAAGCACGCCCCCTTCGGCGCACGACGGCACCAGCCCGGGCGGTGGCGGCTCGGGATAAAGGCAGCGATAGCAGGGGCCGTCTGCGACAGCGAAGACGCTGGCCTGTCCTTCGAAGCGAAAGATGGAAGCGTAAACGTTGGGCCTGCGCGTAAGCACACAGGCATCATTTACCAGGTATCTGGTAGGGAAGTTGTCGGTGCCATCGGCAACGATGTCGAACTCACGAAACAGGTCGAGCGCGTTAGCGCTGCTGAGCCTGGTTTCGAACTTGCGAATGTTGATGAAGGGATTCATCGCAGCGAGCTTCTCCGCGGCTGAATCGAGTTTGGGGCGGCCCACGTCGTCGGTGGTGTGAATGATCTGGCGCTGCAGATTGGTGGAGTCCACCACGTCGAAATCAACCAGGCCGAGGGTGCCAACACCGGCTGCGGCGAGATATAGCGCAAGTGGCGAGCCGAGTCCGCCGGCGCCTATGCAGAGCACGCGCGCGGCTTTCAGCTTCTGCTGGCCGGCCATGCCAACCTCGGGCATGATCAGATGGCGCGAGTAGCGCAGAACTTCTTCGTTGGTGAGGGTCGGCGCTTGCGGGCTGGTGAGCGTTGCCATTAGAAACTCCTGGGAAAGACGCGCGATGAATCTGGCCTCTACTTGAGGCAGCCTCCAGCGACAGAAGGAATGATCGACAGCGTGTCGTTCGGTCCCACTGGCGTGCTCTCGTTCTGGAGGTAGCGGATGTCTTCGTCATTCACGTACAAGTTCACAAATCTGCGCAGCTTGCCATCGTCGGAAAACAGTTGTTTGCGCAGGTCAGGATAGCGGGAAGTCAGCTCGCGCAGGACTTCGTCAACCGAGCCTGCGGGAAGTTCAACGCTGGCCTGCTTGCCCGCATAAGGGCGAAGTGGGGTAGGGATCAGGATCTTCATATTTGGTTATTAATGATGCCACATTCGGCGGGCCGGATTCATGGAGGCGGTCGTAGCGACCTCATGGCATCTTTATCTCTTCATCTTGAAACGACTTGCTCTCGTCTAGTCCCGTGAGTTCAAAGGAATTGGTTTCCGTTGCCGCGCCATTCAGCACGCTGGTGATGACGTAGGAGCAGCCCGTCCAATATGCTTCTTCAAGGTCGGTTTTCGACCAACGAGCGGGATGCTGAGGGTGAGAGTGATAGAAGCCCACGATCTCCTGATCGCGCTCGCGGGCCTGCCGCTGGACGCGGACGAGCTCACGCGGGTCGATGACGTAACGATTATGCGGCGAGTCGGACCGCTGATTGGCGCATCGTACAGTTGCCTGCACGACTTTGGATCCATCTTCCTCGAAGTTGCCGAGTAATACGCCGCAACATTCGTGGGGAAAAGTCTCTTCGCCGTGCTTGCGGAGGTCACTCCAATGAGCTTTCGTGAGTGAAAGAGTCATGATTTAGATTTCGAAGTCGTCCCAGACCCGCTCGCTCCAGTACCGGTCAGCGCCATCGGGACAGATCGTCACGATCACCGAATCGCGCTCGGCGTCTTTGGCTACGCGAAGGCTGCCAACCATCGCAGCTGCGGCTGAGATGCCGACCAAAACCCCTTCTTCACGGGCCAACCGCTTGGTCATGGCGTAGGCGTCTTCGGTGGCGATGAACAGGTTCTCATCGGCAATGGTCTCGTCGTAGATTTGCGGGACGATGGAAGTTGACATATGCTTCGCGCCTTCGATGCCATGGAACGGGGAATCCGGCTGTAACGAAACACAGCGAACGTTGCGGTTTAATTCCTTCAACCGCCGTGATGTGCCGACAAACGTGCCGCTGGTACCGAGCATAGCAACGAAATACGTGATGCGTCCTTCCGTCTGTCGCCAGATCTCTTCGGCGGTGCCGTAATAATGCGCAAGCCAGTTCGCAGGATTGGAGTACTGATCCGCATAGAAATACTTGTGCGGTTCGGAAGCAGCGATCTCTCGAGCCTTCCGGATGGCACCGTCTGAACCTTCACCCGGATCGGTGTAGATGATCTCCGCACCGTAGGAGCGGACGATGCGTGAACGTTCCGGCGACACGTTTGTAGGTATGCACAAGGTGACAGGGAAACCTTCCGCCGCTCCCAGCATTGCGTAAGCAATTCCGGTGTTGCCGCTGGTGGAATCGAGGAGGATTTTGCCAGGGCCGAGTTTTCCGGTTCGCCGGGCGTCGGCCACGATACTCGCGGCTGCCCGGTCTTTTACTGATCCGCCGGGATTGACCCACTCGGCTTTGGCCAACACCTCTACGCCTTTGGAGTTTCGGGTCACGCGTTGAAAGCGCAGCAAGGGGGTATTGCCAATTCGCTCGAGCAGAGTCAGCCCTAGTACTTTCGACACCGGTGCGATCTTGCGAGCCGCCTCACTCATAGTTATTGGATTGAGAGACAACCTAGCGGATGATCAATCTGTGGCGAAGTCAGGCCTGAAACGGGCGAAACCAAGGAAATTAGCTCCGAAGCGGGCTAACAATACCCGCTTCGGGTTCCTAGAGAAAACAGGTTTCAGGCCGTTCACGACCGCTTACGCCTTCGGCTGTGGCACGATCCGGAGATAAGGCCGGGGCGCCTTCCATCCGTTGGGATACACCTTCTTCGCTTCTTCGTCCGAGACAGAACCTGAGATGATCACGTCATCACCCTGCTTCCAGTTTACCGGCGTGGCGACCTTGTGCTTTGCGGTCAATTGCAGCGAGTCGATCACGCGCAGCACTTCATCGAAGTTGCGACCGGTCGTCATCGGGTAGACGATGACCAGTTTAATTTTCTTGTCGGGACCAACCACAAAGACGTTGCGCACAGTCATGTTGTCGGCCGGAGTCCTGCCCTGGCTGGTCCCTCCCGAGCTCGCCGGCAACATTCCGTAGAGCTTCGCGATGCTGAGATCCGGGTCGCCGATGATCGGGTAATTGGGCGCATAGCCCTGGGTTTCTTTGATGTCGCTGGCCCAGCGCTTATGGTCGTCCACAGGGTCGACGCTGATGCCGATAATCTTGACGTTCCGTTTCTCGAAATCGGGCTTCATCTTAGCCATGTATCCAAGTTCGGTGGTGCACACCGGCGTGAAATCTTTGGGGTGTGAAAACAGAATCGCCCATGAGTCGCCAATCCAATCATGGAACCGGATGTGGCCATCCGTTGTTTCGGCTTCGAAATCCGGAGCCACATCACCAATTTGAAGAGCCATTGCTTCCTCCTTGAACTTCGCACGAGAAAATTACTGCTGAATTTAGACAAGTATATCTCTACCGCAGGCGGGGAATGCAAAGCCGAGGTAGGGAAGCCACTTGGCTGTGATGATGCGATGTAGCCGGGGCTGCAGAGGAGATGATCGGGGCTAAATTGCTGAAAAGAATGGGGACACGAGCGAACCGCTGAAAGCTGTATCAAGGTGCCCATGGTGACCAGTGAAACCTAGGCGGCACCAACAACCTATTCGGGCGTCGCGAGCCCAAAAATAAGGGCACTTCAAGAATCGCGATCTGCTGCCGTGGACCATTCGCTATCCACATCGCTCACTGGCTGTTACCTTGCTTTAACACATTGTTCACAAAAACTCGTTCTAATAAGGGCGAAATCCCAATCCATCCGAGAGAGCAGCAAGGGATCCAGAACACACCTAAACGCTAGCTATGGTGGAGCGGAACTGATGCGCAATGTGGTGCATGAGCTGGGCTCATTGCTGGCGTATTCACGATAAGGGAGGATGCATGCAGCGGGCCCTGAAAGCGCTGTGTATTGGTGTGTTGCTGGCTGTGGCCTTTGCCGAGAGCGGCTTTGCCCAAAGGGCACTGACCTGGCAGGAGGTTCGCGACAAATTCCGCGTCGCCAATCCCACCCTTCGTGCAGGACAAATTGCCGTCGAAGAGGCCCGCGCACAAGAAATCACCGCCTACCTCCGCCCCAACCCGACCCTAACGATAATCGCCGACCAGATTGATCCATTCCCAATCGGTCCGCCGCATGGAGCATTTGCGTACTTTCTACCAGTGGGAAGTGGGAGCTATCTGCTAGAGCGACGGCACAAGCGGGGATTGCGGCTTGAGAGTGCGCAAGAAGCAACCAAGATTGCGATTTCAAACCAGGCAGACCTGGAAAGGATTTTGGTTTTCAATCTACGCATGGCGTTCGTGCAGACGCTTCAAGAGAAGGCGATTCTAAACCTTGCAAAGGAGAACCTGGCGTATTACGACCACGTTCTGGAGATCAGTCGCGAGCGCTACAGGGTTGGCGGAATCGCGCGGGTGGATCTCGACCGGCTCGAACTGCAGCGCGTGCAGTACGAATCCGATTTGCAGACGGCGGAAGTCAGCCTGCGGACGGCAAAAATTCAGCTGCTTGCATTTCTCAATGACCGAACTCCTGTAGATCAGTTCGACGTTAATGGCGCGTTCGACTTCACCGAGCAAACTCCACCTCTGGACGAGGTCCGACAAACGGCACTGGACTCGCGACCGGATTTAAGGGCGGCGATGGAGTCGGTGGACAAGGCGCATACGGATAACCGTCTGGCATGGGCCAACGGCTCCACTGACCCGACTATCGGCGCCGACATCGGGCGTAATCCGCCGATCGATCTGTACTTCGGCGTTAGCGTCAATTTTCCGCTGCGCATCTTCGATCGCAACCAGGGAGAAAAGAAGCGCACACAACTCGATATCGGCCGCAACGAACAACTGGTTCAGGCGGCACGGGCGCAGGTCTTCAGCGATGTCGATTCCGCCTATGCCACGGTCGTCAGCACGGTGATTTTGCTCAAGCCCTACAAGGAGCGATATCTGCGGCAGGCGACCAGCGTGCGAGACACAATCGAGTTTTCCTATCAGCATGGCGCTGCATCGCTGCTCGATTTCCTGAATGCCCAGGCAGATTACCGTACAGTTCAGGTCACTTACCTGAACTTGATCGGTTCTTATCTCGACGCTACCAACCAACTGAATCTTGCTGTAGGACGCGAGGTGATCCCATGAAGCGCGTGGAAATGGCAGCACTCGCCCTAGCCGCGGCCTTATGCGCAGCGAACATGGCCTGTAGCGGCGGCAAAAGCAATCCGGAAGCCGAAGCGCCACCTCCAGTCAAAGTTGAGGAAGTGGCTGACCGCAACCTGTTTAGAGTCGATCAACCGGAAAGGTTCAAGTTGGTAGAGGCAGCCGAGCACCTGGCCGCTCCGGAGCTCAACGTCACCGGAACCGTCACTCCCGATATCTCGCGTGCCGTTCCCGTGATTTCACTGGCGACCGGCCGTGTGGTGGAAATCCATGCCCGTCTAGGAGACATGGTCGAGAAGGGACAACTGCTGCTCAAGGTGCAGAGTGCCGATATCTCGGGCGCCTACTCGGATTACCAGAAGGCCGTGGCTGACGAGAAACTTGCCAACACTCAGTTGGAACGCGCGAAGATCCTCTTCGACCGTGGGGCGATTTCTCAGAACGACCTTCAGGTGGCCGAGGACACTGCAGAAAAGGCCAAGGTTGATGTGCGGACGACTGCGGAAAGGCTTCGGGTACTGGGTAGTACAAACCTTGATCATCCCAGCGGCATCGTGGAGATACGTGCGCCAATCCCCGGCTACATCACCGACCAACAGGTTACGAACGCGGCAGGAGTGCCCGGTCTAGGCTCACCGAACCCCTTCACCATTTCCGACCTGAGTACCGTCTGGATCATATGTGACGTTTACGAAAACAATCTCGCCAGCGTGCGCCTTGGGGACAAGGCTGACATCCGGTTGAGCGCCTATCCCAATCAGGTCTTCACGGGAACCATCAGCAATATAGGTCCCGTGCTAGATCCGAACATCCGGGCCGTCAAGGTCCGCATTCAAATGGACAACCCTGGGCTCATGCGCCCGGGGATGTTTGTCACGGCCACATTCCACGGCCGGGAAAAACAGAAATTTGCTGCTGTGCCGGCCACCGCAATTCTGCACCTGCACGATCGCGAGTGGGTCTACGTTCCGGTGAAGGGCAACGAGTTTCGCCGAACGCAGGTTATAAGCGGCGACATGCTGCCCGAGGGGATGCAGGAAATCATTTCGGGCATTGCGCCCGGACAGCAAGTCATCAGTAACGCACTGCGATTCCAGAACACGGCGGAACAGTAATGATTCGCGCACTTGTCGATTTCGCCCTAAACAATCGCTTCGTAGTTCTGGGATTGGCGATCTTTATTTTTATCTGGGGAGTGATCGCATTCCACAACCTGCCGGTTGAGGCTTATCCCGATGTGGCCAATACCTGGGTGCAGATCATCACCCAATGGCCGGGAAGGGCGGCGGAAGAGATCGAGCAGCAAGTCACCGTACCCATCGAAATCCAGATGAATGGCATTCCGCACCTGGTGCACTTGCGCTCGGTTTCGCTAGCTGGTTTGTCGGTGGTGAACCTAATCTTCGATGACAATTCCAATAACGACTGGGACCGGCAGAAAGCGTTCGAAAGGCTTTCGCAGGTGACACTCCCTCCGGGAGTGACTCCCCAGATCGGTCCCGATTTCAGTCCGGTGGGACAGGTCTATTGGTACACCCTCAAGAGCAGGAATCCGGCCTATGACGTGATGGAGTTGAAGACGCTGCAGGATTGGGTCATCAGCAAGTACATCAAGTCGGTTCCGGATGTAGTGGATGACTCGTCCTTCGGGGGCATCACGAAGGAATATCAAATTCGAGCGGACCCAGACAAATTGATTGCCTACGGGCTCAGCTTGGGACAAATCGAGCAGCAACTCTCTAACAGCAACGCCAACGGTGGCGGCAGTTTCATTGAAATGGGTGCTCAGGCGATCAACGTGCGCGAGGTGGGCCTGGTCAAGAACGTAACCGATATCGAACAGACGGTGATCAAGGCACAGAACGGCACTCCTATACGCATAAAGGACATTGGGGTGGTCACCGAAGGGCCGAAGATTCGTCTCGGCCAAATTGGAAAAGCGATCCATCGATCCGATGGCGTGGTCGAGGATGATAACGATGTGGTGGAAGGCATCGTGTTTCTCCGCAAAGGTGCAGACACGGCAACGATGCTGACCGGCGTCCATGCCATGGTTCAGCGGCTGAACGATCATATCCTCCCGCCTGGGGTAAAGATCGTTCCTTATCTCGATCGCGACGATTTGGTGGACTACACCACCCACACGGTACTACACAACCTCGCCGAGGGCATGATCCTGGTGGTGGTTATCCTTTTCTTTTTCCTGGGCAATGCTCGCGGCGCATTGATCGTGTCATTGACTATACCCTTCGCGTTGCTGTTTGCGTCCATCTGCCTGGACTTGCGCCATATCTCAGCCAACCTGCTCTCGCTCGGGGCACTGGATTTCGGCATGGTGGTGGATGGCGCGGTGGTGATGATTGAAAACATCGTCCGTCACCTGAACCGCCCTGATGAAGCGCCTCGCCCGCTGGTGGAACGCATCCGCGAAGCCGCCCACGAAGTACAGCGGCCGGTCTTCTACGCCATCGCCATCATCATCACGGCCTATTTACCGATCTTTACTCTGCAGCAGGTGGAGGGAAAACTGTTCAAGCCCATGGCCTGGACGGTGGCCTTCGCACTCCTGGGAGCACTTGTTTTCTCGATGCTGATTGCACCCGCGCTTGCGAGCCTGCTGTTTCGGAGGGGCGCTAAGCAGTGGGAAAACCCGGTGATGACATTCCTCACCATGCACTATAGAACGAGTCTTCATTGGGCAATCCGGCATCGGCCGCTGACGGTTGGTGCGGCGGTACTCGCACTGGTGCTGGCAATGCTACTAGCGTTCAGTGGCGCGATTGGTTCAGAATTTCTACCTCATTTGGATGAGGGCGCCATCTGGGTTCGCGGAACGCTGGCTCCCAGCACCGGACCAAGCGAAGGCCTGGCAGTGGTAGACAAGGCGCGAGTGGTCCTAGCTGCCTTTCCCGAGGTGCCACGGGTCGTCAGCCAGGTTGGACGCCCGGATGATGGAACGGATCCGACAGGATTCTTCAACACCGAATTTTTTGTTGACCTGCTGCCCAAAGAAAAATGGCGTCCCGTGTTCCATCAGGACAAAGAACGCCTGATCGCTGCGATGGATCGCGAACTGGAAAAAATTCCCGGGGTTATCTGGAATTTTTCGCAACCAATTTCCGACAACGTCGAAGAGGCGGTGAGCGGCGTCAAGGGAGAGTTGGCAGTCAAGATCTATGGAGACGACCTGAAGACGCTCGAAAACAAGGCCGACGAGATAGTTGCTGTCATGCAAAATGTTCCGGGCATCCAGGATCTCGGAGTCTTTCGTGTGGTAGGCCAGCCCAATCTCAACTTCACCGTTGACCGCGAGCAGGCTTCGCGTTATGGGATCAATGTGTCCGACATACAGGACGCGATTCAGACAGCCGTAGGAGGCAACGCTCTCAGTCAGGTGCTGCTGGGAGAGCAGCGATTCGATCTGGTGGTCCGTTACCTAACTCCTTACAGAGACACCAAGGAAGCCATTGAGAAAATTCGATTAGTTGCTCCCTCAGGCGAACGTGTATCGCTGGCGCAACTTACGAAGGTAAATGTAGAAGATGGAGGGGCGGAAATCTATCGTGAGGCAAATTCGAGATACATCGCCGTGAAGTTTAGCGTACGCGGCAGGGACCTCGGCAGTACGGTGGAAGAAGCCATGAAGAAGGTCAACGCATCAGTAAAGTTGCCGGTTGGCTATACTCTCGATTGGTCGGGCGAGTATGAGAGCGCAAAACGATCTCAGCGGCGATTGCTCTTCGTTTTGCCTCTGACGATCCTGTTCATCTACGTCATTCTTTATACCATGTTCAAGTCGGTGAAATGGGCACTCTTGATCGTGACGAACATCGTCATGGCGCCGATCGGCGGACTACTGGCGCTTTGGATATCGGGCGCACACTTCAGCGTGTCGTCTGGCGTAGGCTTTCTTGCGCTCTTCGGCGTGTCCGTGCAGATCGGCGTCATCATGGTGGAATACATCAATCAGCTTCGCGCTCGCGGGTATGACATCGAAGATGCAGCTGTGGAAGGCGCGGTGCTGCGACTGCGCCCAATAACGATGACAATGTTGGTAGCAACCCTCGGACTATTGCCGGCAGCACTCTCGCACGGTATCGGCTCCGATTCCCAGCGACCGTTTGCAATCGTCATCGTCGGAGGTTTAATTGCCGACCTGGTCATCAGTGTGATTCTGATGCCGACGCTTTATACATGGTTTGCACGCGACGACGACCAACTTCCGGCTGTCGACATAAACGAACCCGTTTAACAAGCGACGCAGGCGGTGAAAGCCGTGCTGTACGAAGGATTCTTGACTATGAAAAAAGATGATGTCTGCGCTCTCATCAGGAAAATCGGCGTCATACCCGCCATCAGAGTCCGGTCGGGAGACGACGCTCATTTCGCGGCAGAGGCCGTTACGCATGGCGGAATCCCGATCGTAGAAATCACCATGACCGTTCCGGGAGCGGTGGAGTTGATCTCCCACCTTTGCCGTTCTAAGGCAAAAATCACGGTTGGCGCGGGTACCGTGCTCGATGCTGAGACTGCTCGGAAGTGTATCGACGCAGGAGCATGCTTCCTCACGGCCCCATCGTTCAATCCGGCGGTTGTCGAATTTGCCGCGAAGCAGAACATGGCGGTTTTTCCAGGGGCACTGACGCCGACCGAAATCGTGGCGGCTTGGAGTGCCGGCGGCGATTTCGTCAAGGTCTTCCCCTGCGCTCCGCTCGACGGAGACAAGTACATCAAGGCGCTCCACACCGCCTTGCCCCAGATAGCTCTGATCGCAGCCGGAGGCGTAAACCAGCAAACCGCCGGCAACTATATTCTGTCCGGAGCCACAGCGATCGGAGTGGGCACAGAATTGATTCCAACCGAGGCCATTGAGCGGCGGCAAGCTGATCGCATTCGAGAATTGGCCCGCCGCTTCGCAAAGCTCGTAAAGGATGCTCGCAAGCAGATAGAAGAATGGCAACTGAGCCTCGTCATCAAGACTTACACGGGAACCGAGGACTGTGAGAAGCAGGACGCGTCGTAACGTGAGTTTCGTCTCAGGCCTCTCCGGCTCTTTGTGAAACAATGGTTCGGAGAGAGGTGGCTCGAGGCCGCTGCAAACGCATGCCCGATTACTCTTCGCAACCGACCCTGAAGGGGGCACATCCGCTCGCGCAAAGCCGGAAAACAGCGACGCCTGGTTTGCCATGCACTTGTCGCTTGTTTTTGGGCTGCTGATGTTGGCCGGCAAGACGACAGCTATGTTCTGACAGGGGCGTCCGCGATTCTGGCTGACGCTGCTGAGTCGGTGGCTCATGTGGTCGCGGTGGGATTTGCCGCCTTTAGCTTGCGCCTAAGCAGCAAACCCGCTGTTCCTAAGTTCCTCTATGGCTACGACAGAATCTCTTTCTTCTCCGCGGACTTTGAAGGACCGATGATCGTGTTGGCAGCAATTGCGATCATTGTGACAGCTATCCAGAAGTGGTTGGCTGGATTGCAACTGGAAAACCTTGGTGCCGGTACTCTCCTGGTTTCGGGAGCCGCAGTGCTCAACGCGGTTCTGGGATGGTACCTGATAAGAACAGGACGCCAGGTCCATTCCCTCATTTTGGAGGCAAATGGCAAACATGTGTTGACGGATAGTTGGACGAGCTTTGGCGTCATTGCCGGTTTGATGCTGGTGATGCTGACCCGATGGAAGCCGTTTGACCCATTAGTGGCGATCGCAGTTGCGGCAAACATCCTCTGGTCGGGCGGCCACTTGATCTGGCGATCCGTTCAGGGATTGTTGGATTATTCCGACCCCAACGCCGGGTACCAGATACGAGAGAAGCTCGATATCGTCTGTTCAGAACTGGGAGTGAACTACCACGGTGTGCGCTTCCGCACCACCGGATATCGGCAGCTGATCGAGATACACCTGCTTTTTCCAAGAGATACCCCGCTGGAGATGCCCACAGACTGGCGACCGTGATAGAAGAGCGCTTGCCGGCGGAGCTCAGCATGCCCGCAGAAGTCATCACGCACTTGGAATCAGAGGAAGATCACCAGGAAGTTCACACCCGGGAACACTACACTGGGCTGCCGCTGTAGCTCCCATCGCGATATCGAAAACTCTACGAGCACTAAGTGGCATTGCGGAAGGGTTGAAAAATGGTAGGCGAGGAGACTCGAACTCCTGACCTCTACCGTGTCAATTCCTTGTCCGAAGTGAAGCCTGACGATACCGAATGAGCTCAAGTGATAGGGAAGGGAAGTGTTCGTGCGGGCTTGCAGCGTTTGCGCTGTCTCTCGCCTGTTCCAGAATCATTGATAAACACAACCCTGCATATCATATGAGGAGCATTGCATCAAACAGCCGTGGTCGGGTATGAGAAGGCCCACCAGGTAGGCTGCAAATCAATTCCGTAGCAGCGCCGCGCGTCCCGCGGGCACGATGAGGACCAGGAGCGAGGCAGCCGCCAAGGCCAGCATGATTCTGTGGTAAAGGTCATTACTTGCGGTTCGCGGACCGGCCCCGACGGCCAGCGAGACCATCCCGATTGCCCCACCAAGGATCGCAACTAGGTTCCCGAGGAGCGCTGCTCGCCACGCCTTTGGCGATTGTCTCAGGACTGCTACCGCGCCCCAGACAAGCGCCAATGCACAGATAATTTCAACAATGCTCGCAGGAACAATCACCGGCTCATGGAGCGGCCCGATCGAACGCCAGCGTGCTGCAATGCCCCGAAGACGCAAACGGCTGCGTTGGCTAGCATCAGTGTTGTCAGCAGCTGCTTCATAAACTTAATTGATCTCGTGCCTGGGAGTCTGTTCCCACGG
>Ga0306920_100000679_pt1 | contig 40428 bp, 45 predicted proteins | sample flu12Cox44000170_FD_204666 | JGI IMG/M metagenome (GOLD analysis project Ga0306920, IMG submission 204666) | Lab enrichment of tropical soil microbial communities from Luquillo Experimental Forest, Puerto Rico - flux4day.12C.oxic.44.000.170 (v2)... | ecosystem: Environmental > Terrestrial >... | reverse complement strand
GCTCGAAGCGTTGCCAGGGAGTGGCGGCCGCCGAGCGCTCCGGTTCAATCAGACCATGGCGGTGCAGGATCTTGGTGATCGTGCTCGGCGCCAGTTCGGGACCACCCCGATCCAGCAGCTGGCGCGAAGGTTTGCGCCCGCCCCAACAGTCCAGCGACTCCGCCCGCAAGCTGATCACCTCCTGCTCAGTGGTCTGGTCGGTGCGCCGAGGACTGCGATGGGGCCGCCGCGAACGATCTTTCAAGGCTTCCAGTCCGGCCAACTTGTACCGCTGCAGCCACTTGTACCCGGTCTTGGGCGAAATCTTGAACCGCCGGCACAATTCCTGCCGATTGGCGCAGGGCCGCATTGCCAGTTGCACGAACTCTTCCCGCAACGACACTCGGGTAACCTCTCCCCATGGCATACCCCACCTCCATTTCTGGAGGTGCAGTATGCCGGTTAGGTGTTACCTATGTCCGTGAACAGGTGTTACCCATGTCCTCGGCACAAACAAGGCGTCACACGCGGGCAGGATTTTGTTGGTTAATCTCGGCGGACCGCTGCCGCGACCTTTGGGCCCACTTCAAATTCGTATTTTGCGGAGGAGCTATGCCACAAAGAGAATCGCCTGTTGATGATCTGGTAGTAAGTAACGCGCGGGTATTCGACGGTACGAAGCTTTTAGACCAATTACAGAGCGTCGGCATCGCCAAAGGCAGGATCACTTTCGTCGGCCCGTCCGCCACTCCAGCGCGCAAGGAGATCGACGCGGCCGGGCGATTCCTGATGCCGGGCCTCATCGACTGCCATTTGCATTTGTTGAATATGTGGACCGCTCTCGACGAGGCCTCGATGGCGGCCGATATTAACGGCGAGTTGAAAACCCGCCTGCGTGCACTTCTTGAGGCGGGTGTCACTACCGTCAAGTCAGTGGGCGATTCTGAAGACGACATCCTGAGGGTACGCGAGATGCTGGCCGCAGGTGAACTCGTCGGACCCAGGCTGTACGCCACCGGTGGGGCATTCGCGGCTCCCGGCAGTCATCCCGGGACGACCGTATACGGCAAGAACCCTTGGATAAGAAATCGCGCTACTTTTGAGACCGACTCACCCCAACAGGCGAGAGAGGAGGTGCGGCGCAAGGCCGAGCACAGGGTCGATGCCATCAAGATCGTGCATCAGGGCGGATGTAAGCATGGTGATCCGTATTTCTTCAGAGTGGCGAGCCTCGGAATCGACGTTCAGATTCTGAGGTTGGAGCGAGCAGTGCTGGAAGCGATCATCGACGAGTCGCACAAGCGGGGGCTCAAAGCGACCGTGCATACAGTGGACGAACACACTGCGATCGAGGCGCTCGAAGCGGGCGCGGATGGCCTCGAACATGGAGTGATCGACGAGCCTCTTACCGATGATCGCATCATCGAACTTCTACTTCGAAATCACGCCTCGTACGTCCCAACTCTTTGGTTGATCGCCTTCGACGAGAAGACTGCTGCGACGCGTTACTCGAACCTCAAGCGCATCGTCGAGGCTGGGGTACGTGTGCCGATGGGCACCGACACCTTCTGCGGTTTCGGTAGGTTTGGCGAGATTGCTCACATCGAAATGGAACATTACGAACGCGCCGGCATTCAACCCCTCAGAATTCTTAAGATGGCGACCAGCGAGGCAGCGGAGCATCTGGGTGCGAACGACCTCGGCACGATCGCGCCGGGAAAATTGGCCGATCTGATTCTGATGGATGGCGACCCAGTAACGAACATAAGTGCTTTGCGCGGTATTTCGACCGTGATCAAGAACGGCGAAATCGTTTCTGCATAAGCGAAGACCGGTTGCTCGGAGTAACGCGCTTCCGCCGGCAAAAAACCCACGGCACCGACAAGCGCCGGCGCATCGCCAACTGGGAAAACGCCACCATCGCCAGGCTCGACCAGCACCACATTGAAGTGAGACTCGACAAAACGGCCGCGCGCTCTCCATGCCGCCAGACGACGGACGCAAGGTCGACCTCGGCTACGCCAGCACCAGCCACGCCGCCCAGGGCAGCACGGTCGCCCGCATTATCCCGACTGCGAGTGCTGTTATTCCCCCGAGGTCCATTGTCAGGCACGCGTGTATCGCGAAACTCGATTACGACTCAATGAGCTGGAAATCGACGAAATTCTGGAACGGCTCGGAGCCTCGAGCGAGTAATGGAAAATCTTGCACGGCTATCATCACGCCACCATATTATTCAGCCACGGCAGCGAACAGCGCATGTGCGTGGAGGAGGAACCATGAGCAATCGCGAGAACCTTGTTGAGACGTTACGGAGGCTCGGTCCTGAGCACGTGGTGGACGGCATGGAATTGTGCCCGGCCTGCGATGCGCTATCGCCGGGAATCAGCACCGACGGCGAAACGATCATGCACTGCGAACTATGTCACGATGCCGGTACGGTCGCCGTCGAGGAAGCAAACCGTTGGCGGCAGGCCATGTGAAAAAATATGGCAGCAAGTGAAGCGACTGGCCAGGCTTACCAAGAACATTAGGCCGAGCTCGGCCTAATGTTCCGCTAATCCCCACTCCCTCAAGCCGCGCCAGCGGCTATTTCTCGCGCCCGCGACGGGGCGCGGTAAGGTCAGCAGTTCGTCCCCGGTAGAGCCGGACCACCTCGGTCATCTCCCGCCGTTACCCCACCCGAAATGGCGAAAGCTGCGCTCCACGCAAGCATGCTGCGCCACCGGCAAGAGCCGGTCGCTTCGCTGGTCACATCATGCACTCGCTGCGCTCCGCGTCTCAGGATTTTGCGGCCAAACCTCCAAAGAGAGTGAGAGGTTTGGCCGGTTGGATGGTGTTAAAGGCACCCGAGCATACAGACGCTGCGTTCGTCGGCGGCGGCGAACCGCGACGGAGCGCTGGCCCAAGAGGGCAAGCGCGCAGGAGGGCTAACTAATCGTGGACAGCACTTACAACAATGAAATGTCTTGGGTTAGCTGGATGACGCCGGTTGACGACGAACCCACGCGCGAGAGCTGGCTACTGAGCGCTATCGACCGCATGGCGCGCTCGCTCTTCCCAGCGTTTAAACAGCCCAAGTGGCGAGTCACTTGCGGCTGGCCCAAGGGCGTGCGCGGTGGCAAGCACGCCATCGGCCAATGCTGGGACCGTACTTCGAGCAACGATGGCGCTTATGAGATATTCATCAGCCCGGAGCTGGATCGCCCGTTCGAAATTTTGCACACCCTCGCGCACGAAATGATTCACGCCATTGCTGGCTGCGACAAAGGCCACAAGGGTGAATTCGTGGCGCTGTGCAAGGCTATCGGACTGGTAAAGCCCTGGACCGCTACGACGCCAGGCCCCGAGCTTGCCGCCACGCTCGCGATCTACGCTCTGCAGTTGGGACCATATCCGCATGCCCGTTTAAACGACGTGCGCAAGCGCCAGACGACGCGCATGCTCAAGGCGACCTGCCCTAACCCGGATTGTGAAATCCGTTTAAACGTCGAGGGTAACAAACCATACACCGTGAGAATTACCCAGCAATGGGCTGATGCCGGAATGCCATCCTGCCCATGTGGCACGCTGATGGAGCTCGGCGGCGCCGGCGATGACGCTTTGCGCGAGGCGGCGTAAGAAAAAGCAACCAAAAACTCGGGTCGTCAGACTGACTCAGCAATGGATTGCACCGGGCTACCAACCTGTCCCTGCGGAATCGAAATGGAGCAGGCACAATGATCGCGCAATACTATCGGCACAAATGCGCGGCGAAATATCACTATTACCGCTGTACCTCATGCGGTCGTAAGGCAAATCGGGAAAACCCGATTGCCACCAGCCAGGGAGAATGCCGGGATTGCCTGCTCGGCATGGAAGAAGACCGGCAGGAATGGGCCGCCTACGAATATCAACAGCAGCACCCGTTGGCATAGCAGAGAGACCGGCGGGCAATAGCCGGGCCTATTCACCCGCGCCCTATCCCAAGTTAGGTGCACGAGGAGATAAGCAACAATGGAAATTAACCGCGAATTGCTCACCGGCAACATCAATCTCACGCTGGATGTGTACGGCACGCCGGAGGAATGCGATCACCCAGTGCGCTTCAAGGTAACGCTCACGCCGGAGCGCATTGCACAGATCCACCAGATGGCTGCGATCGTGAAGGAGCACAAATCCATAGACGGCCTCAACCTATGGTCCGTTAAGGCTTGGGATTACACAGGCGATTGGCTCAACGGCACCTGGGAGACCGATGACGGCGAGCTTGCCCTTGACGAGACCGAGTCCGAGCGAATGGAGTGTGACGCCATCGTAGTAAGCGACGACGATTGTCATTGGGAAGCCTATGTCAACAACTGCGACATTCAGTGTGAAACCGAATACGTGAGCATCTCCGACCTGGAAGCCACGAGCTTTGGCTGCGCCTGTGACAACACTCCAAACCCCCAAACACTGCCCTAAACATGGCGAGGTTAGATACACCACTGAGGGCGGTGAGCGGGACGAGCGCTTGCGCACCACGGACTAAAAGCCGGGATCAACCGAACGCCGGGGTCACTTTGCCCAAAATGCCCATCTCAGTAGAATGACCCGGCCCCACCAGAGCCAGAGCTGGTGAAATCACGGCGCTGCGTTTCAAAAAGGGTAAAACCTACGCATTGCGCCAACCTAATAAAAATCGCCTTTGGGTCTGTTTCAGGTTTGAGGTTCCAAATAACACCTGTTGATGTTTCATCAACCCGTTAGTTCGGCAAGCGGCAGGGTGCTGATAAAATAGACTTACGCGGCTATGGCAAAAAAGAGCAATTCAGATTTTAAGTCCGACGATATTCTCCGACCTGCATCATTTGGCGGCTGCATGTTTTGCAACAGCCCACGACGGAATTATGCTGCGGACACTTGCTCCAGTTGCGTCGACAGGGCTCTTATCGCGCCTGACCCCGTTTTTCCCGAGAATAATCCGCACGCGCTCTGGCACGCGCTTCATGGGTGCGCGGATATCTGGGGCGAGTTATTAGGCCCGGATGTTTGGCCTTATCCGCCAGAGCTCATTGATTGGCTCGAATTGGTTATCTTCGGAGACATCCTTCGACCACTCGGTTTCGGCCAGCGGCCTGCTCGCCCACAACGCGGCGCGCCAATCGTTCGTTCGATGCCAGCTCGGTTCCGACTTGCTGGACCATTCGTGTTACGGAAGCTTACCGAGGAAGATGCGCTAGAGGCGTTTGCCGGACGCGACGGGTTTTATTATCGTCGCATCGAGGGCAAACTGGCAGACCATCGCTACTATCAGCAGAGCGAAATGCCGCCCCATATCGCCGCGCTGCCGCCACCTCGACCACGAGAATGGTTCTCCAAACCGCTGCCGAACACCTAACGACTGCCCCCGCCCCTATACAACTAACAACGCTCGCTCGACGACCACCAGCTAGTTGTCGAGCGTTGATTTTGTCACCAGTCACATGTCAGTTCGAAAGAATGTCGCGCAGACGGCTCTTCAAGGCCATCTGGGCCGGACTTTGCCGGAGGCTTCAAGCCACTTGTAGAAATCCCGGATCCGCACACGATGCTCGACTTCGGGCTGCCTGACGCGCACCAGGACGCTAGCGGCAAGCGCGAAACCGCACCATTCATACTCACGGAAGACCAGGACGGCCTGGGCGACGCCTCCGTGCCGAGGGGATGTCGATCGACCCTGGTGCCTACATAATGCCTACACATGCTCGCGAGCGTACAGGAAGGATCCGACAAAACCCGTTGATTTTATTGGTGGAGCTGAACGGGATCGAACCGTCGACCTCCTGAATGCCATTAAGCTGGACATTGCCGCAATCAAGCCCAAGTAGCCCGAGTATCCATCCAAGCACATTAATTCGCTGGCTTCTCCGTCTGAGCACCGCCTCCAAGCATCAATCGCGCGTTGCGTTCAAGCGCTTCACGCAAAGGGTTGATGTCGAGGCGTGCATAAATTTGCGTGGTCGAAACGCTGGAGTGGTTCAGGGCCTTGCCGATTAATTGGAGATTATAGCCTTGGCCGGAAAGCCAACTCCCCAATGTCCGACGCAGGTCGTGGATTCGGACATCAGGAACACCCGCGCGAGTACGGATTCGCTGCCAAACCTTTTTTGGTTCCGTTAGATGGCCGGTTGAACCCCAACCGGGGAAAACCCAATCGCTTTTGCCTCGGCTCGGGAGAGAGCGGAATATTTCAACGACCGGCGTTGGGAGTGGCAGCAAATGTGAACGGCCGGCTTTGGTCATCGGAAGGCGCCAAATGCGTTGATCCAAGTCAATATCAGCCCATTTCGCCGACAGAAGCTCATTCCGACGCGTTCCAAGCAACAGGCTCAATGGAAAGTACGCTCGCCAGGATTCGTTTGGCTCTTCTGTCAAGGCGTCATTCACGCGTTTCAGCTCATCGGGAGACAGGAAACGCTCCCGCTTTTCTTCGCGGAACATCCTGATTCCTTCGGTTGGATTCGGGCCGACAAACAAACGCCAATGACGCCCGACGTTGAACATCGTTCTCAGTAGCGCGAGCGTGCGGTTAGCCGCATAACGTCCCTTTTCCTTCCCGATTCTTTCGTGGAGGCGAGCCACGTCATCCGGGCTTATGTCGGAAACCCGCCGACTCCTCCATTTCGAAAGAGTCCCATTGATCGCTGCTTCGTCGCGCTTCCAGCTTCGTTTGTGCGCCTTGGCGTGGCGCTCCATGTACGCGTCGGCGAGATCTCCGAAGGTCGGCTCTCTCCGTTGCGTTTCTCGCTCCTGGCTCGGGTCGCGGCCTTCGGCTATAGCAGCGCGAATCTTGACAGCTTGTTTACGAGCCAACAGAACCGATAAAGCGGGATACGCCCCGATCGTTATTCGTCTCGGACGGCCGCGGATGCGACCCTCCCAGATGAAGCTCTTGGCCCCGCTCGCGGTGATTCGCAATGCCAAGCCGGTCAGCTCGTTGTCTCGAATAAATGTCTGCCCGGATTTTGCCGGTTCAGCCGCCTCCACGAGACGCTGAGTCAGCTTCGCTTCCATGTAGACGCAGTGTAGACGGGCGGTGGCGTATTCGCTAGTGGGGCACAGTAGTCGCCAGGTTCAAAAATGGCCGATTTCCTAACAAATCGGACAACATCGTAGGTCAGAGATATCGCGCGTACTCCGCGAACCAAGACTTTTAATCACAGGGTCCCGGGTTCGAGTCCCGGACGGCTCACCCGAAAAAGCGCGAAGATCCCGCGCATTGATGGCGGTGGTGCGAATAGATTTGGTCGCTCCGTAATTGTGCTCGCTTAAGAATTTCCTGTGCCCCGGCGCAACCGGCCTCACTGTAATCGATGCCCCATGTATCGAACCCACACCGCGCGAAATAGAGAAGCCAGGAGGAATTCCCGCAGCGCAGCTCCAGAAGGCGACCAGCGCACGGTCCCCATCTAGATTCTAGGGCTTTTGCTATGAAGGCACTGTCGATTGACGTAATTTCCCAGGCGTTACTTTAGGGTCGGTTGAACAACGGCAATTCGCAAGCAGCGTCATAAATGGTGTCCTAGTGGGTAAGCAACTCCTGCGCGATCTTCGGGCAACATCGGCTGGCCTTTGTTTAATGTTTCGTTCTGACGTCGAGGCCCTGACCCAACGTTAAGAAACCGTGCCCTGATACTTGCCAGGAATCTCAGCATCGGCCCTGGAGGGCCGGATCGCTTCAGATCCCCATGCTCGCCGAAGACAGCTGATGCCCGACAGGGCAGCATTCGCATTGCTCAGAGGTTTGACGGAATCAAACTGCCACTCTGCACCATAGTCTGGGGAATCCACCCTTGCTGGGCGAAATACTGAGACATATAAGCAACTGTCTGATTCGCGCTGCGCTGCGCCATCACCGACATTGCCGAGGTGTAGGTCTTCGCTGCGCCCCCGGCAAGGTTCAGGCCAAGGGAGACGGCCGCGGCAGTGCCGCCCGCCGCAGCACCGGCGGGCGCCGTCAGGGCTGCTCCCGGCATGCTGCCGCTATTCGCTTGCGTCGTGAAATTCATGATTTGCTGGGTGTTGCCGTTTGCCAGTTGGTAGACCTGAACTTGAGCGGCGAGATTCGACTGGCCGGAGCCGAGTCCAATAACCATCCTCCGAAGCCGGTTCCCTTGGTTTATGTCGGTGAACTCTCCGTCAACGACTAGGACGTTTTGACCGGACACCTGAGTACCACGCGCAACCCTGCTGGCAACAAACCCGAGTGATTCAAGCTGCTGTACCATCTCGTCAGCCATTGCACTCGCGGTTTGGTGGCCGAGGTCAAGCTGGCTCTGGTCCTGGTTCGAATCCGATACGTCACGATAGGTCTTCTGGAAGAACCCCTGATTCAGTGTCACGTCCTGCACGCTCACCGCAAATGGGTAGACGTAAATGGCCGAGGGCCTCGCACCGTTGACCGGTTGAGTAACGATTCCCGGGTTGACCGACGCGCCGGCGCATCCGGCGATCGTGATAGCGCTGATCAACAATAAGACCCTTTTTTGAACTCGACTGCGATCCACACGACTCGACATATTGGCGCCTCCGATACCGGTAAAGCCTCGATATGCTCCGTTTTTCCAGAGCGAGCAAGCTCATTCCGGCCCGCCCCCGTTACCGAGTAAAATTGCACCCTGCCGCTATTCTTCTAGCACGCAGGCTCCATTGCACCTAAATCCAATGGTTTAAGACCGTGCCGGTAAGCAAATCGTTCGCGGCGCGGACTGATCCGCTCGAATTTAAAAATTGTGCCTTGGCACAGTGCCGTTTTACGCGAAGATAACGCCAACGGATCGTTCGCCCGATGGTCATTCAAACATGTAGCTGAGAACATCTCCGCCCCATCGCCAGTTCGACCGAAACAAGATGTGGGCTGGGGTATGCGGCTTTGGGGTCACCGTCGCAGCTGATCGCTGATGCGCTGCAGCAGATCTTTGGCGTGAACGTCATCGGGCGTAATTTCGACGAGTCGTCGGGCATAGCTCAGCGCTTTTTCAGGACGCCCGGCCTTGTCATATAAGTCGGCCGCAGCTTCAAGGGAGTTGAGGTCATAAGGGTGTAGCTTGAGAACCCGATCAAGCTCATTGATCGCCTGATTTGGCCGGCCTGCGTCGGAGAGTGCAAGGGCGTAAACGTAGCCGAATCGTGTGTCGGCAGGTGCGAGTTTAGCCGCAGCAGCAAAATGGGATAACGCATCCGGCTTACGCCCCTGGCGAACCATCGAAAGGCCGAGGGCATATTCAAGCGATGCTTCGCCGGGATTGCTCACGATAGAGTCACGGAGCACGCGCTCGGCGTCGGTTTCGCGCCCAAGGGCACGGTATAAATCAGAGAGGTTTACTGCAGCCGGCGCAAATGACGGATCGAGCGCAAGAGCGGTCTGTAGCTGTTCTTCCGCTTTGCCCGGCCGCTGCTCTTTGACGAATAGCAGTCCGAGGTTGAGGTGCGCCTCCGAGCGGTCCGCGTCTACGTTCTGCGCCGCGATGTACTCATCTACTTCTCGCGCCAAGTCGCCGGCAGTACCAGCCGGCAGCGCATTGGCGGGCGTCGCGGCTAGAGACTCCGCTGCCTCGATACGCACCGTGCGCACCTGATCGCTCAAAAGCGGGGCAGTCAAATTGACCGCTGTCCGAGGATCCATTTCAGGCAGGCTTCGGGCGGCAGCGCGCCGCACTAAGGGAGATGGGTCGATGATCACGTCGCGGCTGGCCGCATCGGTAAGGAGTCCAGCATAAGGTGCAGCTCTTTCCAGGGCGGTGGCGCGTGCGATCGCGGGCTGCGTCTGATCTGCGATCAAATCCGCGAGCATCCGCGCCGCGCGGGGGGCGCCAAGTGAGGCGGCATTCAACGATTCGGCGAATTCCTGAAATCCTCGAGGAGTGTGGCCGTACCATTTTCTGACGGTCGCCAAAGCCCATTGAGGCGACTTGTCCGCGTGACATCCATTGCACGCATTGGGAGTACCGAGGCTAACCGACAGGTCTGGACGCGGAATGCGGATACTGTGGTCGCGGCGCGGATCGACCACCATGTACGTGCGTGACGGCATGTGACAGTTGGCACATATTGCACCCGGCGACCTAGCCTCATGGAAGTGATGTCTGGGCGAGTCATACTTTTGGGCCGCATGGCATTGGAAGCACACGCGGTTGCCTTCGGCGCGAAGTTTCAGGCTGTGCGGCTCGTGGCAATCACTGCAGGTCACCCCCTGATGGAACATCTTGCTTTGGGTAAAGGAGCCATATTCGTAGTCTTCGCCCTTGATCTGGCCATCAGGGTAATAAAGGTCGTCATCCAGAAGGGAAACCCGGTAATCATCACCCACTGGCTGACCGTGCACGTAATCCTCGTGAATCTGGGCGCGTCGCGAGTGGCATCGCGCGCACATTTGGATTTCCAGCTCCGATGCGCGTGGTTCGCTGCGATGAGCGTTGCCGGTCGCCGCGCTGATTGTCCAGACAACATTACGGCGCTCATTCAAAGCGATAAGCAGTCCCTGATTGGCCGCGAAGCCTTTCCAATTCCCTTGCCTTTTCGCCCATGCGACGTGGTTCGAGCCGGGGCCATGGCAAGCCTCGCAAGCGACGTCGATCTCAGCGTATGAGGTTGCGTACGTGCGCGTTCGCGAATCGTAATTCTTGCGGACGTTAGTAGAATGGCAATCTGCGCACATGTAATTCCAGTTCTGATCGATCCCGGTCCAGTGGAGTGGATCGCGGTAGGTGATCCTGGTGTTCGGATAGAGCGAGAACCATCTCTGGCCGCCCAGCACGCGCGGCCGGCTGTCCCAGGCAATTCCGAGCGACTGCAAGCGGCCGCCCGGCATCCGAATAAGATACTGCTGAAGCGGTGAGACTCCGAAGGTGTACTGGACTTGGTAATCGTGCAGGAGGCCGTCGGGTCCGTCAGTGCGGACCATGAATCTGCCGCCGCTGCGGAAGAAAGTCGAGGTCAGACCTTGGTTGGGGAATCGCGTGCCGTCGAAGTTCCCGAGCACGGCCGCATCGGTTGCCGGCTGCATCGCGAGCTGATGATGGGAACCGGTCCACAGGTGCAGCTCCTGCTTATGACATTCACCGCAGGTCTCGGAGCCGACGAAACCTGGGAGCTGCGTGATTAATTGTGCCGACAGTTGTTCCGCCAAATCAGCGCGGCGCGACTGAACTGGCCGCCGCCAAAAGAACACGATTCCCACGATTATCACAACCACTCCGAGAAGGATGATGGTGGCGGCGACTAGCGATGATCTGGATTGGTCGGGCGCTGCCGGGTAGCCGGATCTATCACGCAAACGCTCGACGGTGCCGGCACTGGTCCTTTTCTTGTTTCTCTTGTGCTTCTTGGTCAAACCGATCTCAGCACTAACTTCCAAACTACTGTTGGCTCTTCACCTGATACCAGAATAAGGGGGGCCTCATTTTTGCATCGACGAGATGAGTCTCTCGATGGGCTCCTGGCTGACCCTGATGAAACCGCGTTCCGGCCGATTCAAATCGAGGGTCACATAAATCGCAAAGCTCACGAGCAGGACGAAGCACAGTACTCCACTCGGGTCGACACTGCCTGAAAACCCCTGGTTGCGCCCAATCAAAATCGTAGTCACGATGGTAGATACAAATAGTAGCGCAACAATGCTCCCGGGCAGGCGATCTCTAATGGCTGCTAACCGCGCCGCGTGGTTGCTGGTCAGTGCATTGAGTGTGTTGGTCAATGATACTGCGATTGGCGTGCCGCCGGATAATGCTTGATCAACCAACATAGTCATTTGGTCGTGCATTTGCCGAAATTCGGCCAACGCGTTTTCAAGATTTAAGCTCGACCTCGATTCGCGCGCCAGGCTAAGCCGCCGCTGTGCGTAGCCTCGTATGACCGTTTGCAATTTGCTCCGGACGGGCTCTCTGAGCAGCGTTGCGCAGGTATAGAAGTCGCCAATCGCATTACTATCCTGAACGACCGCGATACGCCGCTGCTCGTACTTGGCCATCGAAGTTCCGAAGGCGAAGGCCAGCAACAAGCCTAATAGAGCCATGCTCGCGCCATCGAACTGCGGCGGCTTACCGTTTCTGGTACGCGTCCCGCCGCCCAGTCTGATGCCGATGCGCCAGGCACCGAACATCAGGATTGCCAGGATCACGGTTAAGGTCGCCGGGTCCAGCGTGTCGCTTATCTGTTCCATTCTTCATCCCCCTGCGAATCGGCCTAACCTGTTACGGACTTACCTTTCGATCAGCGTGAATAGCAGGCAATGGTTCCCGATGACGCACTATATTGCGTTGGTAGCGCGGTGATAGCCGGCTAGTGACGGCAAGTACTTCTTTCCAGCTACAGACTTTTCTATCTGGTGGTGGTCACGAGCGAGCGCCCGAATAATATCTGGCAGCACTTGAGTGAAGGTTTATTTTGAGTGGCTCGTCTGCTCCTTCACCTCAGTCGAGGACGCTGTCGCCATCGTTACAGGAGACAGCTTCATTGCCGTCCCGGATGCTTCGGTCAGGTGCTTTACTGATTGGGCTATCTGCGCACTCAGCGTGTTGACATCATTGCTAAGCGCCTCGGAACCGGCGATATCGGCGGGGGCCTCGGCACTGGAAATATTACTTTCAGTCGCAAACAACTCCTGCCCGCTCTTTCCATCCTTGATGATCCATCTCGCGTCCAGCTCGGAGCGGTTGGCTGCATCCGTATCGAAACGATGTACTTGCACTTCGATCTGATAGTCTATTTTTGGCCGGCCATACCACGGAAAGAGCACGATGTTTGGGGTGTTCAGCTGCAGAGCAAGATCCTGGCTGAGTACGCGCTGAAAATTGACATCCAGGGATTCAGCCCACCGGTTATTCTCCGACAATTGCAAGCGATCGTTGCTAATCCGTGTAACGATCTGCCGGCGCTTCAGATAGCCGGGAAAGTTAATCGGCCCGAGTCCGAGTGATAACTCGCGCTGAGAATTTGTTTGGGTGACGTGCCCACTCTGTTGGGGTGGACTGAGGATAAAGAATTGGGTCATATCCTTCTGTGCCGGCAGGATGGTGCAGGCTGCAGTGAGTAGTGTACCTCCAAGGATCAGCAGAATTGGGAAACGCATTAGCGTACTGTTCATTGCCGCGATTCCGCTTCGTACTTGCCACGCACAATCGCACTGGGATTGCGTTGCAGGTAATCAGTCAGCTCCCGAATAGCGCTCGAGGCCTCTGAGAAATTCTCGAGTGCAACATTCAGTTGATAGACCAGTGGAGCATCGGGTGCCAGAGTTGTACGCAGTTCGGCAGCAGCGGAGGCTATTTGGTCGAGCGCCAGGTTGGCTTGGTCAGAAGTCTTTTTCAAACTACTGAACACGGGCCCCTCATGGTCGTTCAGGTCCTTGACCAACTCGTGAATGGATCCGATGGTGACATTGAGATTTTTGGTTGTAGTTTGAAGCGACGCCAGGGTTCCCTTGACGTCCCGCGAATTCATGAGATTAGTGGCAGCGATCCCGGCATCGGTGATCGACTGGGTAAGTTTGACGAAATCGACTTTGTCCAATTTTGCGAGCGCGCTCATAGCCGTTTCCTGGGCTTGCTCCAGGGTGGTCGGAATGGTTGGGATTTCGAGATAGCGCGAACTTCCCGGCTCCAGCACCAGGTTCACCGGCGTTCCGGGGTGCAGGTCAACCTCGATATAAAGCAAGCCCGTGAGCAGGCTCTCGGTGGCGAGTTGAGCCCGAAGACCACGCTCGATCAGGGCATTAAACTCCTGTGGCCTAAGGGCCTGTCCGGTCGCGCCCTGCGCTTTCAACTGGGATTCGTCGACGTCGACAATCACTGGAAGCTCGTTTAGTGTGCCGACGCCGGGTTTCAATCTGCCCTCCGACGGGCTCAGGCGCAGCCTTATTTCAGCGACCTCGCCGATCTGTACTCCGCGCGCCTTTAGCGGCGCCCCTACCTTCAACCCATTCAGGCTACCTTGGAAGAAGCAGATGAATCTGTGCGATTTTTTGAATAGGCTTCCGGAGCCGAGCACCGCAAGCGCGCTGACGACTAGAACGATGCTGCCGATGACAAACATCCCGATCGCGGCCGAACTGGGGCGTTTAGGCATGAATGCTCGCTCCGTTGCGGGCTGTAGCCCGCATCAAAAATTTCCCGACCGTTGAATTGGTCGAAGTGTCGCCTAGCATTTTTGGATCACCTGAAGCAATCATGATGCGACCGCCGCAGCGAGAAGAACGCCGTTCAGTTCAGGAGCAACCATATCTAAAACATAGTGGCTGCGCGGCCGCGTGTATATTGCAGTATGGTGCGATTAGCTTCCAGGCTCGCCGCAACCGGTGTCAGCCTGGTAAAGGGGTCAGTAGTGACAGTTCGATTGCTCCGATTTCCCGTGGTAACGCTGGTTTTGGCTGTAATGCTGACCGGGATTACGTCCGCTCAGCCATATGAGGCGGCTCTGATGAAGCAGGTCAACAGCGCGCTCCGGGCCGACAATCGGCTGAATGGCGCCTCCGCTTACACGGCAGCGCCGGGAGTAATCGTCCTGTACGGCACCGTGTTTGACAAACGCGACCGAGAGCTTGCCGAGCGGGTAGCCAGGCAGGTTCGCGGCGTTAGTCAGGTGGACAACGCGCTGAGAACGAAGACCGGCAAGTGGCGCGAAGAGGAAGCCCGGATAAACGACACGCTCCTGCTCAACGATTTTCACGACGTCTCCGTTACTGTCGTTGGCTCGCAAGCGTATTTGTCGGGCCAGGTCAGCAGCCAAGCCGAGAAAGCTCGCGCTGTGAGGGTGGTCTCATCGCAATCCAATCTGAACATCGTCAACCTGGTGCGAGTAGTGCCGGGACCATTGTTCTCAAGTGCCAATTTTTTCTAAATGATCTTTTTTCCACCGCTCTCAATCGGGCTCAGGGTTATGCCAGTTTGCAATCGAGAGCGTGTGGGTCATATTACACGAGCCAAGATATCTGCACTTGACGCCCGGAAATCGGAGGTTGCAAACGGTGGCGAACGATGTGAGCGCTTTGGGTCAACCCGCTTCGCCGTCGGCGGTCTCGCTCGGCCGCATTTTTGGAACGTTTCTTAAAGCAGGATTGATCAGCTTTGGAGGCGGCGCTGTGGCATACCAGCGCGAATACATCGTAAGCGCCAACCGCTGGTTCGACGACGAAAGTTTTCTCGACGCCCTCGAAATCAGCCAGGCCTTGCCGGGTCTCAACTCAGTCAACCTGAGCGTGATCGTTGGTGATAAGCTGGCGGGGACTCTCGGCGCACTCGCTGCGGTGCTCGGTTTCGTACTGCCCGGCGCGATCGTGATCATGGCGTCGGGTGTGGTATGGGGGGGTCAGCAACGCAATCCAAACGTCAGGTACTTTCTGATCGGGGTGGCGGCAGCGGCGGTTGGATTGTTGAGCACGGTAGCCCTGCGGCTGGGCCACAAACAATTCGTCAATCCGCTCGACCTCGGCATCATCCTGGCCTCATTCGGCGCCGTGACTTTTCTGCGCGTCCCCCTGTACGTGGTGCTGCTGGTGATCGCGCCCTGCGCGGTCTGGCTCTATCATCGTGGTGCCGATGGTGTAGCGATTGAGCAACGCGCCCGCCATCTGCGCGAGCGCCTGCGGCATCGGCATGTGATGTACATCCGCCACTGAGAGGAGCCCCAAGCGATGGCCAGGCCGATAAACCTGATTTGGGTTTTTGCGCTGCTATCAATCCTCGCTGTCGGCGGCGGCACTGCAGTGTTGCCCGAGATGGAGCGTCTTACGGTTCAGCATTTCCACTGGATTACTGAAGGACAATTCCGAGACATGTACAGTTTAGGTCAGGTTGCCCCCGGGCCTAACATGACGATGGTGCTGCTGATCGGGTACAAAGTGTCAGGAGCGCTCGGAGCGCTGGCGGTAGGACTGGCCTTCTTTCTGCCCGACTGCATCCTGACCCTGGTGGTCCATCGGATGTGGGACCGCCTGAAAAGCTCGCCCTGGCGAACAGCGGTGCAGCATGGGATGGCTCCGGTGGCAATCGGGTTGATGGCTTCGGGGACCTACGCGGTGGCGCGGTTGTCGATCTTCAACCTCACCAGCCTCCTGATCGCGGCGGCGGTTTTTGTGTTACTGCTTTGGCGGCACTTCAACCCGGTCCTCCTCGTGCTGGCCGGCGGCCTCGCATACATGCTCTTGCCCCATGTTGTCCACCTGTTCCCACATTGAGAGGCGCCCCAACGTCAGAAGGGTCCTGGGCGGAAAGATCTAGGATTCAAAATGGCATCGAAAGACATGCAGCTTGAGCGGGCTCCCGATCCCAAGAAGGGAACCTACAGTGACGGCCATCCGCTGGACGAAGTCCACTACCTCGAATGCAAGTTGATCTTGAAGCCCGACTATTTCACTTCTACCGCGAGCTTCCATGAGTATGCGAAGCTGGTCCGCCGCGCTGCCGAGGGGCACGATATCGAGTTTTCGACCGAACACGTCAAGGGCCTGAAACCAAGAATAAGGGAGGTTGTCTTCCTCGACACCCGAGACTTCAGCCTCTACAACAATGCGTTCATCTTGAGGCGGCGCATCGCGTACGAGGACGGTTTTCCAGTTGGCGACCCTGAGGTCGTCTTCAAGTTCCGGCATCCGGAGATGCAAAAGGCGGCAGAGTTGGACGTGCGGCCGAAGATTCCCGGTGAATATCGAATCAAATTCAAGGCTGAGGCACTGCCACTCAAAGACAAGTTCGGGGGTTATCGGCTGCTGTTCTCGCACAATGTCGAGTTCCCCTTGAGTGAGATACACGGATTGGATCGCGCCTCGTTATCGACGCTCGCTGGCTTGTTTCCGGCCCTTGAGACCCTCAAAGAATCCGCTGCCAAGAAAGTCGACCTTGTCAATCATGCGATCGTCGAGGAGGTGCTGCAGGACCTTGGCGAACTCGACTTCGGCAAGGGGATTACCGCCAAGTCAAACGCGGCGCTGTGGCGTCAGCGGGGCGATCATCGCCAGCTCGTCGGAGAGTTCTCGTTCGAGTGCAAATTGAAGCGGCGCGATGAGCTTCATGACAAGGCTATGGAACGCTGCAAGGAATTCTTTGTCGCGCTCCAGGAAATCGGCCGCGATTGGGTCTCACTTGGAACGACCAAAACCGCCGTAGTATATCGCCTCAAGGGCAATCCACCTCAGGCCCACGAGTGACGACCGCGATTCTGGTCCACTTTTGATCCGCGGCCACACTGACCTGTATCAACGACTGCTCAGTCCATTTCCTCCGCGCTATGCTCTGAACCGCTGTCGTCTTCGGCCCCGACTGAACGCAACAGTGCAATGCCTTCAAATGAGGCTTTTGATGTGTAATTGTCTGAGGTGTTGGGAGCTCTGGTTTGGCCGCTAAAAGACGTGCGTCCTCAAGGGCTAATCATTCCGCCGCGTCGCTACTGGAGGAAGCTGATGAGGAATTTATCTCTTGCAAAAGTTGCCATCGCTACGTTTGCGGCGCTAGCGGTCTGCATAACGTCGAATCTAATCAGCGGTTGCTCGCAGACCGTGGAGAGCAAATCGGCGGTCGCGCAGGAGATAGAGAGTGGCCAGGTTCCGCCAGCCGCGAGGCAGTTCTTCGGCAATGATGCGTCGTTGCTCCAACCCGGCAAAGAAGGCCAGGCAGCATTGGTCTACATCAACCCGAATGCGCAGTGGAAGACCTACACTAAGATCCTGCTGCGGCCGGTTGAATACTGGGATATCTCCGACGCGGCGAGTTCTACACATGACGAGCAATTGCTGACGACATATTTCTACAATGAGTTAAAAGAGACTCTTCAGAAGAATTTCACTATGGTCGACCAACCTGATGCTGGCGTGTTGGTTCTCTACGTTGCGCTCATCAACGCGACCGGCGCCACTCCGGTTTTGCGAAGTATCTCCGTAGCCGTCCCCCAGGCGCGAATCCTCAATGGCATCCAATCGCTGGAAACCGGCAGTTACGCCTTTGTCGGCACGGCCGAAGCTGAGATGAAAGCGCTCGACGGAGCTACAGGCGAGTTTCTTGCCGGCGCGGTCGATCAGCGCTCGGGCGGCATGGCCGTAAGCAGCGCCGCACAGTGGCAATGGGGCGATGCAGAGAATGCGATGAATTACTGGTCGGATAGAATTTCGACGCGTCTCCTTCAACTTCAGGGGCGCGCGCCTGCCTCTCAGGGCTCGCAAAGTAGTTGAACCTGAGCCCCTTTGCCCCGCGCGGGAAAAGAACCATCAAGCAGCGCGAAACTGCCGGACGCGTTTTTTCGCCTCTGCGAGATACGACGTGCGGATCACAATGATGCAGGTTCGAGCCATTGGCGGGCGGCGTTTTCCAGAACCGACTGCGCTTCTTCGGGTGTATGCGGTGCGCGGAGGCCGGTTATCACGAATTCTTCCACGCCGGCATCCCGGTAGCGCTTCAGATCGTCGGTTGTGATCGGCTTGCCTGAGTTGGAGACCGCCAATTCAACGTCCGAACGTTTGCGCCCATTGGCCCGCAGCAGTTCCTCGATTCGGCGAATCTTGGCTGCGGCTTCGTCGGGAGTCAGATTAAACCCGATCCAGCCGTTGCCGTATTCGGCGACGCGCCGCAGCGCTGGTCCGCTCTCGCCGCCAAAGAAAACCGGAAGCGCGGCGCCGCGCGGCGGCTTGGGATTGGAACGGACGTTTTCAAAATTGACGAACTCGCCATGGTAAGTACTCAACGGCGCGCTCCACAGGCAGCGCATCGCCTCGATATACTCGCGCGTGCGCTGTGCGCGCCGTTCCCATGAAATGCCGAGCGCGCGAAACTCCTCTTCCAGCCACCCGACACCAACCCCGAGCGTGAACCGGCCCTCACTCAGGCAATCCAGCGTCGCGATCGCCTTGGCCAAGACCAGCGGATTATGCTCCGGGACGAGGCAGATGGCGGTGCCGAGGCGGATTTTTGCGGTCACCGATGCGAGCGTACACAACGTTAGAAAGGGATCTGCGATGGGCGCGTCAGTTGGCGCCGGGAACTTGCCCTGTGCCGAATAGGGATAATGCGACTGATACTGATCGACGAGGACTACGTGCTCGGGTGCCCACAGGGTCGAGAAGCCGAGCCGTTCAGCGTGGCTGGCGAACGCCTTCATCACGCTCATCCCTTGCACTCGTCCGAAGATGACTGCCATGAGACCGACTTTCATGATTGATGCTCCTTCTGATGCTTGTAACGAAGAAAATGACGGGCTCGAAAGGCTGTCTTACTTCGGAAAGAACCGATGCCGGAGAACCTCTTCCACTGTTGCCGGAGCGGCCGGATTTGCTAATTGTAGTGAAATCTGGACGGCGGCCAGCGTCATAGCACTAGCGTCATAGCACTAGAGAGAGGAGGACAACGATGGATTTCGGCATCTTCTACGAGATCCAGGTCAATAGCCCGCTAAAGCATCGTGAACGTGAATATCAGGTTTTCCACGATGTGCTCAAGCAGGTTGACCTGGCGGAACAGGTTGGCTTCAGCCACTTCTGGACGGTGGAGCATCATTTTCAGACCGGCTTTGCCCATTCCTCTGCGCCTGAAGTGCTCTATGGCGCGATCTCGCAACGCACTAGCGTCATCCGTATCGGCCATGCGGTGGTGTTGCTGCCTTTTCCTTACAATCATCCGGTGCGAATTGCGGAACGTGTTGCAACTCTCGACATCCTGAGCAACGGCCGGGTCGAGGTCGGCACCGGACGCTCGGCGACGCAAGTCGAGCTTGGGGGGTTTGGCATCCCCTATAAGGAGACACGCGCACGTTGGGAAGAGGCGCTCGATATCATTACCTCGATTTGGAAGAGCAAAGACGGCACGTTTTCATACAAGGGCAAGTACTTCGATATTCCGGAACGCAACGTCGTGCCGATGCCGATCCAGAAGCCGCATCCACCGATGTGGGTGGCATGCACCGGGGAAGACACTCACGAACTGGCAGGTAAGCTCGGCCTGGGTTTGCTCTCGTTCACGCTGCTGGTGAGCCCCGAGAAGTTGGGCCGACGCGTACAGGCCTATCGCCATGCCATCAAGACTGCCAAACCTTATGGCGCTTTCGTCAACAACAAGGCCGGCGCGTTTGCGATGGTGCATCTGGCTGACACCGATAAGCAGGCGCGCGACGAGGCGGAACGCTCGTTCATGTCGTATGTCAACACGACCTTGCGGGTTAACTCGGCGGTAATCGAGGCCAAGAAGACCGGCATTGATCCGAAGGATCCGGCCCGCGGAACCGTTCCCGACCTGCCCACCCAATACGAGGGACTGGATCCGAGCAAGGTCACGATCGATTCACTGATCGACCACGGAATGTGTATCTGCGGGAGCCCTGACACCGCGATCAAACAGCTTGAACGTTTGCAGGAAGCGGCCCAGTTGGATCAATTCCTGGCGATGATGCAGTTCTGGGCGATTCCGCACGAAAGGACGATGCACGCCATCGAGCTATTCGGTAAGCACGTGATTCCTCATTTCCGCAACGTGATGCCGCGTGAGTCGGTTGCGGCTGCAGCTGACTAAGAGAACCAGCCTGGGAGGTGCTCAGTTGTAGGGGCGGCCTCGAGCCGCCCCTCGGAAACCCTCCGCGTCGAGGACCGCTCAACCACCTTCTTGCGCTGAAGAGGGAACGTTCTGGGGTAAAAAAATGGGACGGCTGGATGGCAAGGTGGCATTGATCACCGGGGCCGGCGGTGGCCAGGGGCGCGCTGCCGCCTTGATGTTTGCCAAGGAGGGCGCGCGCGTAGTGGTCAGCGACGTCAAAGTCGACGGCGGCAACGAAACCGTCCAGATGGTGCGGGCGGCGGGCGGCCGCGCTGAATTTATCGCCACCGACGTCTCCAAAGCCAAGCAGGTCGACGCCGCGGTCCAATGCGCAGTCAAAAATTACGGCGCGCTCCATATCATGTACAACAACGCGGCCGTGCTTCATCGCAAAGACGCGCCGGTCACGACGCTGGACGAAGAGACCTGGCATCAAGTGCTGGACATCAACCTCAAAGGCATTTTCCTCGGCTGCAAGTTCGCGGTGCCGGCGATAATCGCGGCCGGAGGAGGCTCGATCATCAACACGTCCTCATTGGCGGGATTACTGGGAGTAGGCAATGTGCACGCCTACACTGCCGCCAAAGGCGGGGTGATTTCGCTGACGCGCGCGGTGGCGATGTCCTACGCTAAGGACAAGGTGCGCTGCAACGTCATCTGTCCGGGCGCAGTGGACACCCCGATGATGGCCCATGTACTGCACAGTGAAAACCGGCGGTTGCGCGAGGGTTATGAGCGGAGCCATCCGATCGGGCGGGTTGGCACTCCGGAGGATATCGCGGCAATGGCGCTCTATCTGGCGTCGGACGAATCGTCGTGGGTGACTGGTTCAGTCTTCACTATCGACGGCGGCAATTCCGCTCAATAGGACCCCAAGTTAACCGGGTTTCGGGCTGGGAGAAAAGCAAATCGCAGTCTCGCAACAAGCACGGTTCGGCGGGAAGTCTTGCCACAGCGTGTGCCGTACCGGACGTTTCCGGTTTGTTATGGGACCGGGGCGGGGGCGAGAAGTCCTGCGGCTTCGTCGTAGCCAAGCATCAAATTGAGATTCTGCACCGCTTGCCCGGCGGCGCCCTTACCTAGATTGTCGATGGCGGTCAGTACGCATAGCGTTTGAGAACGCCGTTCGAGCACGAACGCGATCTCGCAGAAATTCGTCGCTCTAACGTTCTTTAGTTCGGGCAGCACTCCAGGCTTGAGAATCCGCACGAACCGTGACTTGGCGAAGCTCGTCTCGAAAGTGGCGCGGACGTCCTGCTCGGTCGTACCGCTGCGCGGCCGCATGAAGATGGAGGTGAGGATACCGCGCGTCACCGGCAGTAGGTGAGGCACGAACATGATCGCAACTTCGCGTCCCAACGCGAAGCCAATCTCCTGCTCGATCTCCGGCGTATGGCGGTGACTACCTACCTTGTAGGCGCGGAAGTTCTCGTTGACCTCGGCGAATAGTTGCTCGACTGCGGCCTGTCGCCGCGCGCCGGTAGTGCCCGATTTGGCATCAATTACGATCGACGAAGGATCGATCAGGTCACGCCGTATCAGGGGCAAGATGCCTAACAGCGCCCCGGTCGGATAGCATCCTGGATTTGCCACCAGACGTGCTTCGCGCAGTTCGCGGCGATTGAACTCGCTGAGACCGTAGACCGCCTCTCGAAGAAGGTTCGGCACCGGATGGTCTGCCCCGTACACCTGGCGATAATTGGTGGAGTCCTTCAGACGGAAATCGGCCGAGACGTCGATCACCTTGATTCCGCAGGCAACCAACTCGGCGATGATCCTTGCCCCGACGCGCTCGGGTAAGCATGAGATGACCACTTCGGCTCGGCCATTGAGCAGATCGGACCGCAATTCCTCGAACGGGGGCAGATCGATGCCCGCCAAATGCCGATAAACCTCGGCCACTTCGCGTCCGGCATAATGTTCGGATGTGAGCACGCCGAGTTCGACGAAGGGATGGCCCGCGAGCAGGCGGACGGTCTCGATGCCGGAATAGCCGGACGCACCCAACACAGCGACCTTGACTCTTTCATGGGAAGCCATCAGCGGACGCATCTCTCCAATTTGTCGGATTTGTTACCCGAATATCACGAATACGAAAATTCTGCCAGTTGCCAGGCCATCGTCCAGAGCGTGGGAATCCACAAGGCGAAGCACTGAGGATAGGATTAAGTGAGAAAAAGTTCAAACGCGGGTCGCTGCCGGCCGGAGCAACCACGACTGGAGTTCATCGTTAATCACACGGACTGACTTAAGTTTGAGGTGCGTGAAGATCGGCCAGTAGTGTGACCGTCACGGCATGGCTTTTAGCCGCCGCTTATGTCCCCCTTCAGGCGGAGGGTGGGACGATCGCGATTTTGCCGGCGAGTGCGCCTGTTTCCATCAAATGTTGGGCCCGGCCGAGTTCTGTCAATGGTAGTATCTCGCCGACTACCGGCCTTATTTGACCAGTTTCCACAAAATGCAGCGCATCGACCAACTCGCCTTTGTTACCGAGATGTGAGCCCAGATAGTTCTGCTGCTTATTCCATAGCAGCCGGATATCCATTTGCGCATCAAAACCGGACGTGGCTCCGCAGGTCACGATGGTCCCTCCCCATTTGAGGCACTGCATCGAGATGGGCCAGGTGTCGGCACCGGTATGCTCGAAGACGATGTCAGCGCGTCTGCCATCGGTAATTTTGCGGACTTCGCTAAAAATATCGTGTTTTTTTCGATTCAGTACGAATTCGGCGCCAAGTTGATGGCATAGCTCCAGCTTGTCGTCACTGGAGGCAACGGCAATGACGTTGGCGTTGTAGAGCTTCGCGACCTGGATTGCCATAACACCGAGGCCGCCGGCAGCTCCCCAGATGAGGACGAAGTCGCCCGCTCGAATGTGAGCCCGAGTGACCAGCATCCGCCATACAGTAACCAGCACAAGGGGAATCGTCGCGGCCTCTTCAAAACTCAGGTTGCACGGTTTGCGCAAGACGTTAACCGCCGGAACCTTGCAATACTGGCCATGGGCGCCGTCCAATGGTCCGGTTTGAAAGCCCCAAATCCTGAAATCGCGGCAAAAGAACTCCTCGCCGCGCGTACAATAGTCGCATTGGCGGCAGGAAATTCCACAATGCACCACGACCTCATCTCCAACTTTGACGTGGTGAACTTCGCTGCCGGTTTCAATCACGATACCCGCGGCGTCGGAGCCAGAAATGTGCGGTAAGATGATCGTCATTCCGGGCAAGCCGCGACGCGCCCAGATATCGTTGAAATTGCAGGCTGACGCCTTGACCTCGATCAGAACCTCGACGGGGCCGGGTTTGGGAATCGGCGTGTCCTTATACTGCAGTACCTCACAACCTCCATTTCGCTCGAACACGATAGCTTTCATTCGTCCCTTTTCTCCCGGCCCTAGTTACGCAAACTGCTCATCGGGCGGCTAGTTTGGGGTATACGTATCCGTTTTGTCGCTGTTTCACAATATCTTAAGTTTGGGACGCTTAATGGGTGCTCATAAGGCTTGACCTGTTCGACACAGACTCAGTCACGAGTACCGACCCGCGCTGATTCGCCCTACGTCGTGGAGGTATAGACGCGTTCTTGCGTTCCGTCGTCCAACGGCTGCCGGAGCAATGGCTGTGCCGCCCCACATCTGGTGGCTCCTGGCTGGCGCGACATTTAGAATTGTGCTAACCGCTGCCACGAAAGAACAAAGGATGATGTGCTGATGGGATCAGCACTCTTCAGGAGATTCAGCCATGTTCATTCTTGACCAGGGAGCCCGCTTTGTAATCCCACGGACCGAAATGACTTATCCTGCCCATTCGATGAAGTTGCACCAGAATGCTGCCGACCCGGAGAAATGCCCAGTCGATCACGTAATGGCCGATTTCGAGGATGCGTGCCCCTACGATTTCAAGGGAGACAAGAGCCGTCGGGTGATGGTGGAAGCGCTCAACACGCTTGATTTCGGCAAGAAAGTAGTGACTATTCGCCCGAATAATATCCATTCGAAGTTTTTCCAGGGTGATATGGAAGCTGTGGTTCTGGGTGCTCCCAACCGCTTTCACGGCATTATCCTGCCCAAGACCCGCGGCCCCGAAGAAATCCAGGCGACCTCCAAGTTGCTCGATGACCTCGAGCGGCGCGCTGGATGGAACTACAGACTCCAGATCGAATCGCTGGTCGAAACGCCGCAAGCTCTGATCAGGGCCTACGAAATTGCAACCGCATCGGACCGGATGTGCGGATTGATTTTCGGGATTGCCGATTTTGCCGCCAACTTGGGAGTGCGTGAGATCGTCGGAAACCAAAACCAGAATTTTCATTATGCCAAGCAAGCTATGGCCGTGGCCGCGAAGGCCGCGGGGTTGCATGCAGTCGATAACGTCTTCCTTAGATTGTGGCGCAAGGAGGATTCCCCGGAGCGCGTCAGCGAACTCCAGCGCGAACTGCGCGAAAAGAATGTAGGCGCGGCTAACTTGGGAATGGACGGGACCTGGGTTATTCATCCGCAGCAAGCGCCAATCTGCAACGCGTGCTACACCCCCAGTTCGGAGCAGGTGGAGGAAGCCCGCCGGGTTATCAGGCTTTATCATGAACGAGGCGGTGGCTCGATGGCCGATCCGAAGACCGGCGAAATGATCGATGAAGCGACGATCAAAATAGCTTTGATGGACCTGGCCAAGGGCGCACAGGCCGAAATGGTGCCACAATCCGAACTGCGTGAATGGGCGGAGAAGAGCAAGTCAATCACGGGCTACGACATCCTGGAACTGATGCGCCGCATCGCGTAATACCATGAGACTGAGGACGACTTACATAGTCTTATGCCTTGTGGGTTTACTATTGCCGTACTCGCAGTTAATTCCCTGGCTAGTGGAACACGGATTGAATATAGATTTGTTTGTTGAACAGCTTTTCGGCAACCGTGTCAGCGCATTCTTCGCCGCTGACGTATTGGTGTCGGGTGTGGTGCTCATAGTATTCATCAATAGCGAAAACTCTCGGCTGCGCGCGCGCGAGAAGTGGCTGCCGATCATAGCGCTACTCACTGTAGGAGTGTCGCTCGCGCTTCCACTGTTCCTTTATTTGCGAGAACTGCGAGTAGAGGATCACTATGCCTCGTAAGAACGGCTTCGCCGCCAACGATCACAGCGTTACGCCACTTTGATGCGTATCCTGCTCCGCCATCAACGGAGCAAAAACCCGCGTCTTGCGGGGTACGTCAGTGGCAATTTTCTCCGGTGCGAGGTGTAACTGAAGGCCATATGACGATGACCCGCTTTCTCCCGCGGACCCGTTGTCGCCAGAAGAAGACCGGGAATTGAGCTATAATTGCAGTCAGTCACTACGGAGAGATCGTGCACGGATCGGAAAGGTGAGAACCTCGGTTTTTCACTTACCGTTCGTGTAACTCGCACTCGGGAGGTTTGATCGCTCATGATGCGGCAGTTCGATTTCGAAGCGGAGATCTACCAGTCGTTAAGTTGTCTACCGATGGCAGCACGACGAAAGCTCGACCGGTTGGGGCTCAAAATCAGCTTGGAGCAGTGGCAACGATTGAGCCGTGGCGAACGTCTGATGATTTGTCATGCGCCCGCGAGCACGCCCGATGAATGCGAAGCGTTGAGGTTATTTATCGGCGAGGTCGCAGTGGCACGCTCAGGTTTACCTCCGCGCCCGCTTTCCGACGAAAGCCGAAAGGAGGCCGAGCCGCCAGCCGAGCCGCCGCCGCCTTTGGTCACTAATGCCAAGGAGTTCGGCGTTGCTCTGACCGCGCGAGAGTGGGACCGGCTTGACGATGATGAGCGGTACGCTTTAATCAAGCTCGGCGGCGCGCCGCGGCCGAGCCACAATTTCAAGGCTGCGCTGCATGAGTTATTAGCTCCTGTTGAAAGATAGCCCGCAGGCTTTCAGACTTGCTATGCGCTGTCCCCGTTGCTATCGGGCAAGCCAGATTCCTGGAGGTCATTAATGGAAAATATTAGCTTCGACGATATCGCGCGGCTCAAGTCGAAAATCAGCACCGAGTTTGGCTCGTGGAGCAAGCCGATCGGGGTGAGCCAGGAAAAAATTAATCGCTTCGCCGATGTCACCGGCGACCATCAATGGATTCATATCGATATCGAGCGTTGCAAGCGCGAGAGCCCTTTTGGAGGTCCCGTCGCACACGGGTTCCTGACCTTGAGCCTGCTGCCAGCATTCGAGTTCGAGACCGACTGGAAGGTCGTAGGTTACCGGAACGTGGTCAATTATGGAGCCAACAAACTCCGTTTCATCTCGCCCGTTCCTGCCGGGGCGGAGGTTGAGGCCCGCCAGCGAATCGTCGCGGTCGAACCACGGCCTCAAGGCACTCAGGTGACCACCGAGAACCAAATACAAGTCGTCGGCTCCGGCAAACCGGCCGTCGTGTATGAAGGGATTTTTCTATACGTGAAGTAAAAAACGCCTACGCATGCGTGAGAATGAGTTTCGGAGCCCGATTTTCTATCAATCCCGATACGTTCGACTCGTAGGTTATCGAAATCCGTTCGGGAAACGGCGAGGCGAAGATCAAGCAAAGAGGTCGATTAGCCGGGTTTAGTTGATCGCCGATGCCATCGGCCTGAGCCGGTTCAGCGTAGTTTACGCGCAACGCGAACTCACCTCGAAGACGATATTTCGCCGTCAGCCGACTTGTCTTGAGCGGCCTCTATGGGTAATCTTTGATTGGCACTCGGAATCATAGAGTGCCAATTGACTGAGTGAAAATCGTGGTTAGCTTAGCGACCGGGAAATCCAACCCGTAACTTATCCAGCAACGAAAGTTAAGGAGGGTGCTGGTCTTATGAAAATTAGACCGCTGGGAGACAGAATTCTTGTCAAGCGCATTCAGGAGGAAGAAAAGACCAAGGGAGGGATCATTATTCCTGACACCGCCAAGGAAAAGCCCCAGGAGGGCCGGGTGGTGGCGGTCGGCAAAGGCAAAATGACCGAGGATGGGAAGTTGCTCCAACCAGACGTAAAGGCCGGCGACCGTATTCTGTTCGGCAAGTATGCTGGTAGCGAGATTAAGCTCGAAGGTGAGGAGCACCTGATCCTTCGTGAGGACGATATTCTCGGCGTGCTCGAAGGCTAAGCGCTGAAGCCGCAGTGAAGATACGTCGGCGACAATATGCAAACCGCAATCAAGAGGAGAGCTAAATAGCATGCCCGCCAAATTAGTTAGATTTTCGCAGGAGGCCCGCGAGAAGATTCTTCGGGGCGTCAATGTTCTGGCAGATGCCGTAACCGTCACGCTAGGCCCCAAAGGCCGCAACGTGGTGCTCGAAAAGAGCTTCGGCGCGCCGACTGTGACCAAGGACGGTGTGACCGTCGCCAAGGAAATTGAACTTGAAGACAAGTTCGAGAATATGGGAGCTCAGATGGTGAAGGAGGTGGCGTCGAAAACTTCTGACGTCGCCGGTGACGGCACCACCACAGCGACCGTGCTGGCCCGTTCGATTTTCACCGAAGGGATCAAGATGGTAGCGGCGGGCCATGACCCGATGTCGCTCAAACGGGGCATTGACCGAGCTGTTGAGTCAATAACAGGCGAACTCAAGAATCTCTCGAAGCCGACCAAAGACCGGCGCGAAATCGCTCAAGTCGGCACAATCTCTGCCAACAACGACTCTACCATCGGCGACATAATCGCGGAGGCGATGGAAAAAGTCGGGAAAGAGGGCGTTATTACGGTCGAGGAAGCAAAGGGACTTGAGACCACTCTTGAGGTGGTCGAAGGCATGCAGTTCGATCGTGGCTACTTGTCGCCCTATTTCGTGACAGACCCCGAGCGAATGGAAGCGAAGCTTGAAGACGCTTATATCTTGATTCACGAAAAGAAAATCTCCTCGATGAAGGACCTCCTTCCCATCCTCGAGTCGATCGCCAAGACCGGTAAGCCCTTCATACTGGTCGCTGAAGATGTAGAGGGTGAGGCGCTGGCGACCTTGGTGGTCAATAAGATTCGCGGTACGCTGGCGTGCACCGCAGTCAAGGCGCCAGGCTTCGGTGATCGGCGCAAGGCGATGCTCGAAGATATCGCGATCCTCAGCGGTGGCAGAGTGATCGCTGAAGAACTGGGCATCAAACTCGAGAATGTCACCCTGAACGATCTCGGCCGTGCCAAGCGCATCGTTATCGACAAGGACAACACCACAATTATCGACGGTGCCGGCAAAAAGGCCGATATCGAGGGCCGCATCAAGCAAATCCGCGCACAAATTGAGGAGACGACCTCAGACTACGACCGCGAGAAGTTGCAGGAGCGGTTGGCCAAGCTCGTCGGCGGAGTGGCCGTCATTCGTGTCGGTGCGGCGACCGAAATCGAAATGAAGGAAAAGAAAGCGCGCGTTGAGGACGCGCTTCACGCAACTCGTGCGGCGGTCGAGGAAGGCGTGGTGCCCGGTGGTGGCGTGGCACTAATTCGCTGCTTGAGCGCGCTTGAGAGTCTGCGTGATGGAGAAGAGGAGAAGGTTGGCGTTGGTATCGTCCGTAAGGCACTTGAGGATCCGTGTCGATGGATCGCGGCCAATGCCGGATGGGAAGGCTCGGTCGTTGTGGACAAGGTCAAAAACAACAAAGGTCCGTTCGGGTTTAACGCGGCGAGCGAGGAATTCGAGGACCTGATGAAGGCCGGCATCATCGATCCGACTAAGGTGGTGCGCACGGCATTGCAGAACGCAGCCTCGGTCGCAAGCCTCCTTCTCACGACGGAATGCATGGTGGCGGAGAAGCCAGAAGAGAAGCCGGCTGCACCCGCGATGCCTCCCGGCGGAATGATGTAAACGGGGCTGGGCCCTGCCCAACCTTATGATCGGCTCAAAATCGGCGGATGCCGCGGCATCCGCCGATTTTTCCGTTTGTTGTGACTGAGGGCTCAGCGCCTACAGTGCGCTGCACCGAATCACGACGCCGTCTAAGCTCGAGTGTTCCTCGGGCAGCCAGACCGCCGTTGCTTATTCCGTTTCCTGCTGCTGTTTGAGTTGTTCGATCTCCCGCCGCTGATTCTCTATCTCACGCTGCTGAGTCTCAATTTGGCCTTGCGTCTGCTGCGTTTGTACTTGTTGATTCTGCAGCGCATTGCCGATTAGGAAGCCACCGCCGGCCCCTAGGGCACCGCCAATAGCCGCACCTGCTCCGGGAGAGCCGACAGCGGCGCCGATTATTGCTCCGGTCGCCGCGCCGGCTAGTGTGCCAATGCCGGTGCCCTTTTCACGTGTGCTCAACGGTTGTCCAGAACATCCGTTGACCACAAGCAGCATCACTAATCCGACAGCGACCGTGATTAATTTGAAAGCAATAGACCGCATGATCGATTTCCCTCTTTGTATCAGTCTCTGCCAAAGGCTGAATTCCGCCTACTTCGAATCTCTATTGCTGCTGTGTTGGCGCGGGGGCCTCATGCACCGGTAGTCCAGCGATGGACTTACCATTTGCGTCAGCCAAAGCGATCCCGGGGTTTCCGTTCGCAGCGACATGGATCTCGACCCGGTCACGCCCTTGCTGATCGAATAAGACCAGAGCCGGCTCGCCGCTCGCGGCGACCCCCAGGCCGGCGCGGGCGCGCCCGCTATTGGCGTCATAGAGCGTGAGGCTGGCCTGATTGTCAGGTGCAACTGAAAGAGTCGCGAGTTGGCGTCCGGAATTGTCGTAAATCGCGATTCCATCGCGGCCCGAAACAAAGTCCCCGAGCAGTACCCGACGCGTGCCTTTGCTGTTATAGAGGCCGAGCGATGAGCTTCCGTCGCGTGCCACGCGGAACTCAGCGCGATCATTACCCTCGCCATCGAACATCATTAGAGCGGCCATCCCACGCGGTGTGACCTGCAACGACGCCCGTCTATCGCCCTTATCGTCGACCAATCGGAACTCTTCGGCGATGATGGTTCGCGGGTTGTGGTGGCGTGCGGCCAAAGCATCGCCAGGCGCGAATTGCGTTGCGGTCAGCCCGCCGGCAAACCCACCTGCTGCAACGATTGCCGCATAGAGCCAGTTACGGGAGTTGAGCATGTGTAAGACGCCTCCTCTTTTTATAGCTTCGATCTGCTTGACGGAACACGCTCGGCGATTCCTGACCCTGGACTTAGTCAGGGATTGGCCCGCTACATCCGGTCTCGGCCCTGCGGCCCCGCTGCCCTTTTGCCTACAATGCTTCCGGGCACGCTCACAACTCTTCAAGCAAATCATAGTGCGGGTCAACCGCGGCTATGTTCAGGAGAGACGCCGCTGCCCGCGCTTGTTCAGTGAGCCCCATTCATGCCCAGAAAATGGGCGGGCGCGGTGTCAGACGCGTCACGCTGCCGGAAGCGCAGAGCCTCCGGTTGATCCAACGCTACTATAAAGCGCCCTTCAAAGGAGTTTTCGAAAATAAAGCTCGCGCCGTACTCCTGAGCCGCGATCATACTCAACGCGAGAATAGCCGCGTCTGCCTCATCCAACCGCTGAATCTGCCGGGGGCAGCTGACACCTAATCTACGAGCCAAGGCCGAAAGCACGCGGAAGCGCGATGCGAGCGCAGGCCTTCTGCCTTTTTTCTTGGAAAATAAGCGGTGACCGCGGCACCACAGCCGGAATTGGAGGTCAGGGTAACATTCGTAAACTTCGGCTCCGATAGCCTCCAGGGCCCGATAAGTAGCAAAACCCGCAATCATGAAACGAGTAAAGATGCCGCCAGACGGCGGACCATAGTCGCCGTTCAGGGCCTCGCCGAAAAGCTCCTGCCCGAGCATTCGCAAATGCGGTTTGCAGGTGGTGGTATTCAAATGTGCGCCGAAATATCGCATCGGCGGGGTCGGGAACATCGATAAAGCTGTAAGTGTGGAATTTGGACCCCACTTGCGCAGGTTGCTCACCAGAGCACGCAGGGCAACATCAAGCCCGCGGCCGCGCTCAGCATGTGTGGCGGCGATTAGCCCAGTCCTACGCGCGCTTCGCAGACTCGTTCCCCTTCGGCTCTGCCCAGGGCTTCCGCCGGCCGCGCGCGGCCTCGGCTCACCGTTTCGGCCACAGCCGTCTCGGCTAATGGCCTTAGACCAGTCCAGGTCGCTGGGCCATCTTGGTGAATCGACTAGCACGATTGCGCCCCGAAGCGCCGACACCCGTTCAGCCAGCATTCCGCCCAATAACGTGATCGCGTTCGTGCCAAGGTATGACCGCGACAGGTTTGCGGCAGGCGCCCTCGCAATATCGCGCAGATTGACCCGTGCCAGGCTTAAATGCTGGCTGTCCCGCACAAATGTGGCAATATCGAGGAAGTCTTCGCCAACATCTATCCCGGCAACTACCGCGTGAGGATTGAGCTGGAAACGGCGGACGGAGACCCGTACAGCAGGCGATACTCGCGCATCCCGCCGATTACTTTCTTGACGTAGTCGCGGGTCTCGTGAAAGCCGATATTCTCGACCCATTCGTCGTTCTCTCCGCGATACCTGGCATTCCACTGTGATACTGAGTGCTCGCCAGCATTATAGGCAGCCACAACTTTGACGATGTCACTGCCAAACATTCCCATAAGCTCGTGCAGGTAGGCTGTGCCAAGCTGAATGCTGATACTGGGATCATAGAGGTCAAGTGCGGGCGTTATTATCCCGGCCGCAACCGCGTAGCGGTTTGCTGTAGCCGGCAGGAGTTGCATCAGGCCGCGCGCGTCCGAGACCGAGCGGGCCTGGGGATTGAACAAACTCTCTTGCCGAATCAGAGCTGTCACCAAATACGGGTCGAGCTGATTACGGCCCGACGCGGCTGCGACCAAATCCCAGAATCCGCGGGGGTAGCGGATTCGTTCCGCAGTTGCGGGATCAATTTGGCCTTGGGCCGCCATTCGAATCGCAATCTGAATTGCATCGAACCAGGCGCCTGCGCTCTGCAATTCTGCTAGGACAAACTTTCCCAGTTCGCCATTGCCGCCGATATGGCCCTCGACCGCGCGCAATTCGGGCGCCTCAAGCTCGCGAAGTCCAAGGTCGCGGAGTGCCGCAACGCGCGTGAGATGGAACTGAATCGGACTATCGACAGTAGGCACTGCTCCCGCCGTCAAATCGGTGGCGAATGCCGCAGGCAGTGCTGCGCCGGCCTGATTTATTCGCATTGCCGCGAGTGCGGGGTAGTAGTTGCTCTCGGTGCTGAGGGCCAGGGTCTCGAGAAGACGCCGCGATTCAACCTTCTCTCCGCCGTTCTCCAGCGCACGCGCTTGCCAGTAGTCAAACATTTCGCGGGCCGAGGATGTAGCCGCATGCGTGCGCGACTCTCTGAACTCGGCAGCAGCCTGCTTGTAACGCCCCAGCATGTAAAGCATGAAGGCAGCGCGGAAACGCCCGTCCGCGCCTGCTTCCGTTCCCGGATAGCTCCCGACTAACGCCAAATAGGCCAGGCGAGCGGATTGCAGGTCGCCGTCCTCTTCGTAAGTTCGGCCAATCTCAAACATAGCCGTTGGCGCCAGTTCGTCGTGCGGAAATTCCTGGTGTAAGCGTCGGAAATAAAGACGCGCTGTCTGCGTGTCGTTCTCGTGCCAGTACAGATGGGCCAACCCGTTCAGCGCCCGCGCCGCTTTAACGCCCCGCGGCGCCAGTTCGAGGTAGAGCTGCAACTCTACCTTCATTCTGTCGGGCTGGCTTAACGAGGCCTCGGCGGAAAACCACGTCAGCTCGGCCTGAATGGACCGGGGCGGCCGCAGCGCCATTGCCGCTCGGATTTGACCTGATGCGGCCTTATCCTGACCCTCGCGCAATAGCAGGGCCGCCTCGGCGCGATGGTATTCAAGTGGCGGAGCGCTAATCGCTTGCGGATGTGCCTGCAACGTTGCATACGCCAGTTGGCGTGCGGGCGGGTCTGCGGGGCCGGTGGGGAACTTCTGCCTGATTAACTGGGCTTGATCGTATGCGTCGCGCCATGAATTCGTGGCGAGCAACGCATAGGCCATCGTAAGTCGGGTATTTTGCTCCACTAAGGGGTCGCCGGTTGTATTGGCGACACCGGTCGCACCTGCCAATGCGTAATCCGGCCGGCCGAGCTTTAGCTCCAAACGGGCGTACTCCAGGCCGGCGTCGTCGGACCACACGCTCTGCGGGTAGCTGAGCATAAGCTGGCGAAAATCGTTCGCTGCAGATTGGCTGTCGCCGTTGTCACGTTCTGCCGAAGCGAGGTAGAAAAGTGCGTAATCAGCCAGCTCAGGCAGTTGCGAGGCCGCGAGCTGCATGTGGCCGATGGTGGCAATCAGGTCGCGGTTTTCATACGAGTGATAGCCTTCCACGAATGCCGCTTTGGGGTCGATAGGCTCGATCTTATTTGGCTCGAACGGGAGACGTTGCGCTAATTCAGCACCGGAGATCAATTTTCGCTCGGAGGTGCTGTCCACACGCGGCAGGGGAGCCCTCCCCGCGGCGAAAGCCGCAACCACTGAGAATCCCCAAAGCATCAGGACCCAATGAAGAGCTCGCATCGCAAATTGGTTAGTTGACCTCGTGAGATGCTTCAATCGGGTTGGTCTCAATTTAGAGTATTCGATTCAACGGCAGAGCATTTTTGTGTTCTGAGATTCGCTTGGTTTTTTTGCCGAACAGAGTGAGTATAAATTGGATTTTGCATGCATCCAACAAGGTTGATTCTCGCTTCGGGGTCCCCGCGGCGCAAGGCCCTACTCCACGCCGCGGGCCTGCGCTTTGACATACTCGAAAGTGGAATCAGTGAGATGCGAGCGGCCGGTGAGTCCGGCCGGGAATATGCGCTTCGGATTGCACGCGAGAAGGCACTCAGCGTTTCTGCGCGGGTCCCCGACGCACTAGTCCTGGCGGCCGATACGGTTGTCGTTTGTGATGATAGAATCTTGGTCAAACCGGATGACCAGGATGATGCGCGCCGGATGCTCGCAGCCTTGTCAGGCAAGACCCATACGGTAGTAACTGCTTACGCGCTGGCCTCAGTTAGCACCATTCTTGAGGCGGAGCCTATCACCAGCGAGGTTACTTTTCGCCCGCTTCGCAACGCCGAGATCGAGGAATACGTCGCTACTGGCGAGCCTTTGGACAAAGCAGGCGCGTACGGCATCCAGGGAAAAGGCTCGGATTTTATCGCTGCGATCGTCGGCTCACGCGATAGCGTGATGGGATTGCCGTTGCGCGAGGTAGTCGCAGCATTGGCGCGGTTTGGAGTTTCCCCGCAAACGCAGCCGTCGATGGTACCGGATGTTGACCGCGAGTGACATCAACGATCGCCTGGAACAGGTGCGCGGCCGGATCGCGGACGCTGTCAGGCGCGCGGGGCGCGAATCTGAATCCGTGCGCCTGGTGCTTGCCAGCAAGACCCAGCCGCCAGCGGCAGTAGCCGCAGCTTTTGCCGCCGGGGCTCGCGATTTCGGCGAAAATTATGTGCAGGAGGCCATCACCAAACGCTCGGCGCTAGCACAACACGACATTCGCTGGCATTTGATCGGACGTCTGCAGACCAATAAGGTTCGTGCCGCAGTTGAGACGTTTGATCTGATCCAGACACTGGACAATCAGCGGTTAGCGGCAGCGCTCTTTCGTCTCCGTCCATCGCCACCGATGCCGGTGTTGGTCGAGATCAATTTGGCGGGGGAGGCCTCAAAGAGCGGTATTGAACCGAAAGGTGCCGAGGCGCTGATAAATTTGGTGCGGAACCAGGTCGACGTTCAAGGGCTAATGGCGATACCCCCTGCGACGGCCGCTCCCGAAGCGTCACGGCCATTTTTCCGTGAACTGCGGAAACTCCGCGACCGGCTTGCGGCCGCAACCGGACTTGCATTATCCGAGTTGTCGATGGGAATGACCGACGATTTTGTGGTCGCAATCCTGGAGGGCGCTACCATCGTGCGGGTGGGGCGCGCCGTTTTTGGTGAGCGCTAGCGGGCGCTGGCTTTATATCCGTTCAGCCTGAAAGTCTCTCCTGCACGTCGCGGATCCGGAGAAATCAATGAAGAAGCTCGGCTTTATTGGAGGCGGCAACATGGCGGAGGCCTTGATTCGAGGACTCCTCGCTCGCCGCATCTTTGCCCCCTCCGACCTGGTCGCCTCCGATATCGACCGGGGCCGGAGGCAGCGGCTTAAACGAAGTTTCAAGATCGCGGTAACCGAAAACAACCGTGAGGTCGTGCGCGACGCTCGCGCACTGCTCATCGCGGTCAAGCCACAGAATATCGATGAAGTGCTGGCACAACTCAAAGGCGGTGCCGAACTCGCCGGCTCTCAACCTTCAACTGAGGCGACGGGCCGTCCACGCGGCGATAAGCTCAGGAGGCAGAAGCAGATGCCGGGGGCAGGAGCGCTGCAGGAACGGCTTTTCATCTCCATCGCCGCCGGCATCACAATCGCGCGGTTGAGCGCTGCGCTCGGTATGCGTGCTCGCATTATCCGGGTGATGCCCAATGCACCCGCTATGGTAGGTGAAGGGATGGCGGCAATCGTGCGAGGAACCGCAGCGACCCGGGCTGACCAGTCTTTCGCGCTCAAGATCTTCAGCGCGGTCGGCGACGCTGTTGCCCTCAAGGACGAGACCATGCTTGACGCGGTTACGGCACTCAGCGGAAGCGGCCCCGCGTACGTGTATCTCTTCGCCAAGGCAATGGCCGACGCAGGTGTGGCAGAAGGATTGCCTGCTGATCTGTCGCTGCGGATGGCCCTGAAGACGATTCGCGGTGCCGAGAACAACATGCGGCAGTCGAAGCTGGATGCAGGCGAACTGATTCGAGTGGTAGCCTCACCTGGAGGCACCACCGAAGCGGCCTTGCATAAGTTCGTCGAGTCGGGCTTTTCTGATATCGTGGCGGGCGCATTGCACGCAGCCGCCGAACGCTCGCGCGAGCTGGGCCGAACATAGTAGAACGGAAGCTCGTCCCGCTCCGATAGTGCAATGGGCTTCGTTTGCCTGCCCGCGGTTTAGCGTTGCGCTCCAAAAACACTATGGAGAAAAGTCGCAGTCGTGCCGTACGAACCTCTTCCGATTGTCATCGCGAACATCATCCAAAGTTTGCTTTCGGTGTATTTTTGGATCGTCATTATCTCGGCCGTGCTGTCATGGATCGAACCGAATCCGTATAACCCGATCGTTCGGTTCATCTACGCCCTCACAGAACCGGTATTCGACTTCGTCCGCGAACATTTGCCCGTAATCTTCTCCGGAATCGATCTATCGCCGATCGTAGTCATCATCGTCATTCAGATTTTAAGTCAATGGGCGGTACCTAGACTGGCATACCTTTTAGTCGCGGTGTGATGAGTGTAAGTGGCGGAACGAGGCACGCGCTGCCATGGCTCATCCGCGGTGAGGGTTTTGTAAATCTTCACGTGGTCGTGAAGCCCGGTTCTGCTCATCGCGGTATAGTGCGCCGTGACCCACGTGGGCTTCTTATCGCACTCATTTCCCCGCCATCGAAAGGCCGGGCTAACGAGGAACTGATAGAACTTTTAGCAGACCTGCTGGGCACCGCCCGCTCGTCGGTAACAATCATCCGCGGCCATACAGCGCGGGTGAAGACGTTGAGAATCGTTGGGCCGCAACCAGCCCGCGTCGCGGAGTTGCTCTATGCTTATCCGTAGAGTCCGACGAGCGTGCGTATCTCGTCTTCAGTGGCTAGTTCAGGCTCCCAGCCTAAGATTTCGCGTGCCTGGGAAAGATCGGCCAGCGTATGGCGCGCATCACCCGGGCGTGGCGGCAACTGCATCGTCGGACCGCCGATAAGCTCGGCGATTCGATTGACGCTCAGGTTGTGGCCGCGGCCGATATTGATCGCGCGGCCATCGGCGACCGCGGCGTCCATCGCCAGAACATTGGCGCGCACGACGTCATTAACGTGAGTGAAGTCGCGCGTCTGCGTGCCGTCACCATGAATCGTGAGCGGCTCGCCCGCGTGCTTCTGGCGCAGAAAAACGCTAATCACGGTCACATACGCGCCTTCAGTCGCCATGCGTGGCCCATAGACATTGAAGTAGCGCAACGTTAGGGTCTCAAGGCCGAACAACCTGTGAAAGATGCGCGCATACTGTTCGCCGGTCAGCTTTTGCAGCGCATAGGGATTGAGCGGGTTTGGCGCCATCGATTCCGTCAAGGGCAGAATCGGCTGATCGCCGTAAACGGACGAAGAGCCTGAATAGACCACGCGGCGGACGCCGCTATCGCGCGCCGCGAGGAGCACGTTCAGCGTGCCGACCACATTGGTCATGTGAGTTTGCACTGGTTGCTTGATAGAAACCATGACGCGCGGCAGTGCGGCAGTATGGAAAACGCAGTCAGCTCCGGCGAATACGGGAGGCAATGACCTTGCGTCACGGATGTCGGCATTGAGCAATTCGGCCTCAGGATTTAAATACTCGCGTCGACCGGTAGTGAAATTGTCGACCACCCGCACGTGCAGACCTTTTGCAATCAGCGCGTCGACCAGATGCGAGCCGATGAAGCCCGCGCCGCCGGTCACGACCACCGTGCGCGGCGGCCTACTTCCCGTCATGCTTTGATTTAAACCTCGTAGCCTGAGAGCGATTAGAGCGAGAATCCGAAACTGCCGCCGAACCCCATCCCCGGACCAAAACCGAAACCGGCTCCCGGGCCGAAGCTGGGCGGCGCCCACGGTCCGAATGGCTGCTGATAACGTTGCGCCTGCAATGCCTGCCGGTCATTTTCCGCAGTCTGATTGTCCTTTTTCAGCAGTTGATAGCGCTCATAGGCGGCCTCATCGCCATGAAAAAGACATCCGCAGTAATCCGGATCAGCCAGCCAATAATTCGCCGTACCACGCTGGTCGAGATAATAGCCCATCGTCATCGAAGGCAACGCCCTCAGGCGATTGCGCTGCTCGGGGTTCGAGACATGCAGGGATTGGAAACCCGCAGTGTCGAGCATCGGCTCAATTTCCTGGGCTTGCTCCCGGACAGTTTGAGGCGAGCTTCCGGCTACCATCGGATTGACCGCGGTGCAGCCGCAGATGAAGGCCAGCAGCGCACTCAGCACCATGGGCGCATTTCGGAGTAGCCACGTGCTGCTGATCCCCGTCCGCCGTATGTTTAGGCACTTAATACTCATCGTTTCAGCAACTAGAGTCTCATGCCGCATGGTGGCCCGGCAATGAGAAAACTCCTCAGACGGATTGGCACTCCCGTCAAGGGTCGGCTAAGAATCTCGCAAGGAGAATATCATGATACCATTGCTGGCCGTAGACGAAGCGATCCGGCGGGGGAGAGAGGTCGGGCTGGAGGACAGATTTTCCAGCCTTAACGCTTTCCGCGTCATGTTGCACAACAGCCTTGCGGCGGGCGCAGTGGCCGAACTGCTGCGCACATTGATGTTCCATAACACCGTCAATGCCCGAGCACGCGAGCTGGTGATTTTGCGCAATGGCTGGCGCACGCGGTCGGAGTACGAGTTTTGTCAACACGTGAGGGTCTCGCGCGATCTCAAGATGAGCGATGAGGAAATCCTCGGTGTGCGCGAACCCGATAACTGCCGTGCGTACAGCGAAATCGACCGCGCGGTAATACGAATGGCAGATGAGCTGCTCGATAATTCGGAAGTTTCGCGGGAGACCTGGAACATTTTGCAAAAGGCTTTTTCCAACGAGGAACTGGTCGAACTTCTTCTTGTTGCCGGCTTTTGGCGTATGATCGCGGGGTATCTGAAAACGGCCAAGGTGCCGCTCGATGCAGGTGTGTCGGGCTGGCCCGAAGGCAAGCCCCCAGCCTGAGAGGCTGTCGATTTTAAATCAGCGGGGTCTTTATACCGGAAAAGACCAGCATTCTTCGCGCGACGCCCGCAACGCGCAAGAATGACAGTGCAAGAGGGCGCGCTTCTTATAGGCTTGCCTGGCGTTGTGGCGCGGGCCTATTCACGAAACGGTGGTCAGAAAAGTGTATAGATGAAGGGCGCGACAGTGGAGAATTGGGCCAAGGCGACCAACCCTCCTAGCACCAGCAATGTGCCGATTAACGGAATGAGCCAGAACTTCTTGCGCTCGCGCGCAAACCCCCACATGTCCTTCAGGACTTCGAACATCAGAATGGCTGCTCCAAATGATCGCTTCGACGCTGCTTGCTGGCGACTCGATAGCTCTTGGCTGCGGGATCGAATTTCCGCTTCATGGGATCGCGCCCGGCGAGCCTCATCACCAAGCCGATCGGCACAATCGCAATGAAGTAGAGCAGGGAAAGAATGACCCGCGTATTAAGCCACCCCAGCACGTCCGCAAGGCGTGTCCATCCGCGATGAAGATAGCCCAACGCCGAGGGCATTGCCAACGCAGGTATCCATAACACCGCTGCGACTAGCCAGGGCCAGCCTGATAACACGTGGCGCCTGAGGAACGGAATACCGGCGAACACGACTACGACCAGCGTGCCCAGCAGGAGACCAAAGTGCCTGAGTTCTCGTGGGTCGGCCTTAACGGGAACTTCTAGCTGGTCTATTCCGCTTAGATCTCTCACCCCCATGAATCGCATGTCGCAGGAGCACGTTGCATATTAACTATCAAGCAGTAAACTCACTATCACCGAATAGTCCGCGCAAGGCTGCAAGACAACCGTACTCTTCCTGCGGCGGCGATACTAGCGTTCCACCAACGACTTTAAAGAAGTGTTGACCAGCCACAGCGCATCCGGTTAAGGCCACAAATCGTTTCAGACTGTCGACGGTGCTCTTGACATCTGAGGCGATGCCCTGCACCCCAACTTGCCCGCATTCATAAGTAGAGTCGCGTGATGTTTGACCCGCCTGACCCGCCCCGCAGAAGTATACCGACCGGCGGTAGAGATTTCGGCCTGGTGACCCGCCCCGCAGAACCAGGACAGCGGAAGGAAGAGAATTCGGCCGGGCGCAGTTGTTGGGGCCGGATTGTCCGGCAGTTTTGGCACTCAACTGACTCAATCTACCTCCAGTAAAGGCCCAGTGTGGCGGTCCAGTTTGCCATTTTTTGAGAGCAGCTTTTCGGCCCCGCCCT
>Ga0306920_100000678_pt1 | contig 40436 bp, 34 predicted proteins | sample flu12Cox44000170_FD_204666 | JGI IMG/M metagenome (GOLD analysis project Ga0306920, IMG submission 204666) | Lab enrichment of tropical soil microbial communities from Luquillo Experimental Forest, Puerto Rico - flux4day.12C.oxic.44.000.170 (v2)... | ecosystem: Environmental > Terrestrial >... | reverse complement strand
TGTCACCGTCACTGCCAATCGCGCGAACTCCTACGGCGGTGGCCTGTTTGTGGGCTCCGGCGCACCGGTGCTGCACAACACGCTGATCGCCGGCAACTTCCGCGGTGCCACCGCCACGACCGCCGACGACGTGTATGGCAGCCTGAACTCGGGCGGTGACTACAACCTAATCGGCGATGGCACGGGCATGTTCGGCCTCACGAACGGCGTCAACGGCAACCTGGTCGGCAGCGCCTCTGCCCCCATCGACCCGCTGCTCGACTCGCTCGGAAACTATGGCGGCTCGACTCTCACGCACGCCCTATTGCCTGGCAGCCCCGCGATCGACGCCGGCAACAATGCCTACGCGACCGACTGGGACCAGCGCGGCCCCGGTTACCCGCGTATCGTCAACGGCATCATCGACATTGGCGCCTTCGAGGTCCAAAGCGACAGGCCCGGCACGAACCTGGATCGGCTAACGCACGCTTACCGGCTCACACCTGAGCAACCTTCAACCGGTTCCGCGCGATTCCACGCCGACGCTCAATTGGCTCAGACCACCGGCCAGGCTAAAGCGGCTGTGGACACCGTCATTTCGGCTGTCCCCGGGCAACCGAGACAACCCGTTCCGATCGAGTCGCTTCCAGATCAACCCGTGGAGCCCGAAGCGACTGATCCCACGACGAGCATGGTTATCGGCAACCGTGCCGAGGACGCCGTATTCGCGGCTTGGTGCGATCCGCTGCTGGACTCATGGGCAGCGGATGGCCTGACGTGATTGCAATTGGCAAGGAAGGAAGGAACCCAGCCCCAGAGGAGATTTCAAGTCCACTGCCGGGCGGTACCCGCACCGGCCTGGCATCGCCTCGACGCTCGGTCTGCGCGCCGGGGGGGAATGCCTCTTCATTGTGTCGCAGACCGCCGTGGCGGAGGAGCCTCGCGATGAGGTCGTCCGCCGAGCAGGAGATAACATCATGTCTCTTACGAATGTGTTGGGCCGATTAATGCGTCCTTCGGCGCTAGCGCGCCTTCGCCGAGAGAAAACTTACCGAGAAGGCGTTCGCCCGCGGCGATCATTCGCGCCCCGGCTCGAAATGCTCGAAGATCGGACCGTCCTCAGTACCTGGACGGTCACGAGCCCGGCCGACAACGGGCCGGGGTCGCTGCGCGCCGTGATCGACGATGCCCAAAGCGGGGATCAGATCGTCTTCGACGACAGCCTCGCAGGCCAGACCATTACGCTGACCAGCGGCCAGCTGGCACTCACCAAGAGCCTGGATATCGAGGGCTTGGGAGCCGACAAATTGGCCGTCAGCGGCAACCACGCCAGCCGGATCTTCTCCATCAGCGGCGGAGTGACGGTGACCATCGCCGGACTGACGATTACCGACGGCCGGGCGGTTGGGAGCGACGGAGGCGGCGCCATCCTGAATGTCGGCACTAACCTCACTCTTGACCACGACATCTTCTCCAACAATGAAGTCCTCGGCGTCAGCGGCCTTCCACTCCGAGGCGGGGCCGTCAGGTGTCAACAGGATGCCACCCTCATCGTTGCCGACACGCTGTTCACCCATAACCAGGCGATTGGCGTCAGTGGCTCCAACGCCTCCGGCGGTGCCATCGTTCTTGAGTCCACTACTGCCACTATCCGGCGCAGCTCGTTCATCGGCAATAAGGCTATCGGCGGCGACCTTGGCGGCGAAGGGGGAGGCGGCGCCATCAGTAGCTTCATGGGCAATTCCGTTATCGTTAGCCAGAGTGCGTTCATTGGCAACCAGGCCATCGGTGGCGACGGTGGAGTCATCGATGGCCATCTCGACTTTCAAACCATTGGAGGCGGCTTCGGCGGCGGGATCAGGACCGGTGCGAATAGTACGTTCACCATCGAGAATAGTACTTTTACCGACAACCGGGCTATCGGCGGCAACGGCGGCAGCACGACCAGCGGCGCGAGAGACTATGATATTTCCTACGGCTTTGGCGGGGGCGTTCTGGTTCTCAAGGGGACTCTTATCGTTCGCGGAAGTACGTTTTCGGACAACCAGGCCATTGGCGGTTCCCACGGGAGCGCCACGTTCGGCCGAGGTCATGTCGGAGACGGCAGCGGCGGGGGCCTCCTTAACCTCGGGACGGCCACGATCACGGACAGTACCTTCGAGCACAACGAGGCTCGCGGCGGTAGCGACAACATAGGCGGCGATAGCAACACGGGCGGCAATGGCGCCTTCATTGCCGGCTGGGGCTACGGCGGCGCGATCACCAATGAAGGTTGGCAATCCCCTCCTGGGACGAACACCTTGACCGCCAGCAACGTGACGCTCCGGCACAACCGGTCGGTCGGCGGCGCCGGGAATACGGGCGACGCCTTCGCGGGCGACGGCCTCGGCGGTGGGCTCGCCAGTTGGGGCGGGGCCACGGCGACGATCAGTGACAGCACGATCGATCATAACGAAGCGATCGGCGGCCCGGGAGGCACCGACGGGCTGGGTGGCGGCCTCGCGAATGTCCTTGGATCTGCCCTCACCGTCCTGGGCAGCACGCTGGACCACAACCAAGCCCTCGGGCATGAGGGAAACGATGGCGGCCAGGGCGGCAACGGCCTGGGTGGCGGGATCTATAACGAAGGCAGTTCTGCCATCTTCGGCGTCGCTTACCTTACCGTCTCCGGCAGTACCGTCAGCCACAACCAGGCCGAGGGCGGTGAGGGGGACAATGGCGGCAGCGCGGGCCAAGGCATGGGCGGCGGGATCTGGAGTGCCGGAAACCTCGCGGTCCTGAAAAGCACGCTAGCGCACAATCAAGCGCTGGGCGCGGACGGCGTGGGCGGTGCCGGCGGCGGCGATGGACTCGGCGGCGGCCTCTTTGTGGCTGGCGGCAGCGCGTCCGTTCTCGACACCGCCATTTGCTACAACCAAGCCGACGGCGGCGACGGCGATGACGGAGCCAATGGCGGCAACGGCTTCGGCGGCGGCGTCTATGTGGCAGCGGGCACAGTGATCGTCGTCGCTTCGGACATCAGCCACAACCAAGCCCTCGGCGGGCCGGGCGACGGCGAGGGGGTGGACGGCCTCGGCGTGGGCGGCGGCGTCTACAACCTGGGGACGTTTCTGCTCGATGCGCTAACCGTCATCGGGCACAACCACGCCTCGACCAGCAACGACGACTGCTTCGGGTGTTAGCTTCTCCAAATCGGAGGGCTCGCCCGATGCCAAGCGAAAAGAGCACCTTCCCGTGGGCTCACGATTGAGCCCACGGCGCAGCACTTCCAGCGGTGAAATCACAATCAGAGATTTGGCGATGACTCCACTCGTAACATTCATCGCCAGTTGAGGTTGTGACCGTCCTTGCAAAAAACCAACAATTTTTCCGAATTCTTGGTGAAAAACGCGCCGCGATTGGTGAAGCTAGGTTCAGAGAACACCCCACGGCCCGGCAAACATCCGTCGCGGCCTTGAATCGAGACCATGAAATTCCGCCGTGATTCGGTATAAATTGCTTTCAGTTCCTTGTCGATTCCCTTCCGCAAGACCCTTGAGCTTGCAGCCCCGATCGTGTGCCGCGGCCCGCCACCGCGTCACAATCAAATTGCACGGTGTAACGCCTTTCCGTTACGATGATGTAGTTATTGCGCTTTCTTGCATGCCGTTTTCGCGGAGACTTAAAACAATGCCATCTCTTTCCTGTCCCGGCGTTGATGAGTTGCAAGCCTTCGCCCTCGGCAACCTGACCGGCGCTGACTTCGACGCCGTAGCCGGCCATGTGGAAAGATGCCGGGCATGCGAAGCCTCGCTCCAGGCATTCGATGATCATGCGGACGGCCTCGTCGCCGGCTTGAGAGATTTGCAGAATCCAAGCCCAAAGGAAGGCATCCTCCCCACAGACGAGGTGATGACGGCCGCGCGCCGGCTCGTCGCACTGCCTTCGAACGGGACTCCCTCGGAAATTTCCATCGATTCCGGTCGCCGCTACGCCCGGCAGCTCGCGGCGGGCGATTGCCGGCTCGGCAAATTTGAGCTGCAGGCGGAGCTTGGCGCTGGATCGTTTGGCTACGTCTTCCGCGCGCGGGACACGGAGCTGGATCGAACCGTGGCGATCAAAATACAGCGGGCGGGCAATCTCGCCACCAAGGAAGAAGCCGCACGCTTCCTGCGCGAGGCCCGGAGCGTTGCACAGCTCAAACATCCCGGCATCGTCTCCCTCTATGAAATCGGCCAGACGGACGACGGCGTTTGCTTTCTGGTGACGGAATTCATCGAAGGGCAGACTCTCGAAGACCGATTGAAGTCCAGCCGGCCCGGGCCTCACTTCGCGGCGGAACTCCTTGCCAAGGTCGCGGAAGCCCTTCAGTACGCTCATGCGCAAGGCGTCATCCACCGTGACGTCAAGCCGTCCAATATCCTGATCGATTCGCAAAACCAGCCGCACCTCATGGATTTCGGCCTGGCCAAGCGCGCGACGGGCGAGATGTCGATGACCTCCGAGGGGTGCGTTATGGGCACCCCCGCATACATGTCGCCCGAACAGGCCCGCGGCGAATCGCACACCGTGGATGCACGCAGCGACATTTACAGCCTGGGAGTGATTCTCTACGAGATGCTGACGGGCGTTAGGCCGTTCCAGGGTGACCGGCGCTTGTTGTGGCTACAGCTTCTGGAAGATGAACCGCGCCCGCCGCGGCGCCTCAACGAGCAGATTCCTCGCGACCTCGAAACCATCTGCCTGAAGGCGATGGCCAAGTCTCCCGGTCGGCGCTATCGGACGGCCCAGGAGTTTGCCGATGACTTGCGCCGATTTCACGACGGCAAGCCCATCAACGCCCGCGCCCCGGGAACGGTCGAGCGGCTCTGGCGCTGGGGGCGTCGCAACCCGCTGGCAGCCGGTCTCCTACTGGCGGTGTGCGTCGGCTCTGCTGCTGGTTTCGTATATCTATCGAGCCTGTCCCGCTATTTCGTGCAGGCCACCGCCCTGGATAGCGCGCGCATGGAAGTCGCCATGCTGGAGGAAGTCAACGGCTTTTACAATGACATTGTCAACCGCGTCGACACCAACAAGACGGCCATCACCCATCAGTATGCCGCGCGGCCGAACGCGCTTCCTGTCCCGGCCACTTTCACGATCGATCTCGGGCAGCGCATCAGCAGCACGGAATCGGGCATGCAAGTCCGGCTGTATAGCAACTATTCCTGGCGCCCCAATGGCGGTCCGAAGGATCCTTTTGAACAACGCGTGCTCGAGACGCTTTCCGACAGGGCGCTCAGACAGAACGAAGACCTGAGCATCCATGAGTTTACCGAAATCAACGGCCGGCCTTTTCTGCGCTACGCCAAGGGACAGCTCATGCAACGCACTTGCATTGAATGCCATAACAGTGATACGGCAAGCCCCAAGAGAGATTGGCGCGAAGGCGACCTTGCCGGCGCGCTTCTCATCAACCGGCCCCTGGACCGCGAAATCGCCCGGACGCGCTCCGGTTTGCAGGGCGCCTTCTTGCTGATGGGAGCCACCGCATTGGTCCTCTCCGCCCTGGGCCTCGGCTTTCTCAGAAAAGGCGGCAGGTAAGGGTGTCACCGATGCATCCGGCCAAAGCCACACCGGAAGAACGTGCCTCGACATCGACGTCGCGCAGCTTGCTGGCGCGCATCAACACGAACGATGCCGCCGCCTGGGACCGGCTGGTCACTTTGTACACGCCTCTCGTTTGGCACTGGTGCCGCAAGATGGATCTGCCCGGACAGGAGATCGCGGATGTCCTTCAGGAAGTGTTCCAATCTGTGGCCGCGCACATCCGCACTTTCCACCGAGACAGGCCGGGCGACACCTTTCGCGGCTGGCTGCGTACCATTACCCGGAACAAAGTCCACGACTATTTCCGCATCCACAACCGCGAGCCCCAAGCGGCGGGAGGGAGCGAAGCAAGGGCCTGGTGGTCTCAGTTACCCGGAAGCGATAGCAGAAGCGAGGCACCGGAAGAGCAGGAACGCTACGATCAACTTTTCCACCAGGCACTGGCACTGATCAAGGCCGAGTTTCAAGAGACCACCTGGCGGGCCTTTTGGCGTGTGGTAGTCGAGGGCCAATCGCCGCAGCTCGTTGCACAAGAACTGAACATAAGCCCCGGTGCCGTTCGCGTGGCGAAATGCCGGGTGCTTCATCGCCTACGACTCGAGCTCGGGGACTTACGCGGTTAGTCATTCACAGACCGCCAATGACCAACGACTAATTACCAAGGGACCAACCCGTATCTCACCCAAGGGCATGCATGCAGGCATCGACGCAAGGTATTTGCGCAGAACAACTTAACGCGCTCTTTGGCGCCGTATCTCACGTCTGCGTGAGACACGAAACCGCGCGCCATGAAACCGTCCAACCACCTCCGAGTGACGATGTAACACGTTCCCGTTATTTAATTAACCCTGATGGCATTGCGATCTTGTCCAGACCTTTACATGAGGGAGATCATCCATGTACCGCAATCATCGGCGCGAGTTCCTGGCGGAAGTTGGGCAGGGGATGCTTCTGGCGAGCGTTGGCTCGGCGCTTGCACTGGACCTCGGTCTCAGCCCCGGGTTTTGCGCGGAAGAGACCCCCGGACGCCTGACGTTCGGCAACCTGGAACCGCTGGTCGGCCTGATGCAGGAGACACCGCCCGCCAAGTTGCAGCCGCTTCTGGTCGATCGGCTGCGCGACGGCACGGAACTGAAACAACTCGTCGCCGCGGCCGCGCTCGCTAATGCCCGGACATTCGGCGGCGAGGACTATGTCGGCTTCCATACCATGATGGCCCTCCACCCGGCATACATGATGGCGAAGGAGCTGCCCAAGGAACGGCAACCGTTGCCCGTGCTCAAGGTACTCTATCGCAATGCCAATCGCATCCAGGAGAAGGGGGGGCCGCGGCATGAAGTCTTGAAGCCGGTCAAGCCGGCCGACCGCGTGCCGGGGACGGCCGTCGGGGAAGGGTTGCGCGCGATCGCGCGCGGCAACGATGCCAACAAATTCGCCAGGGCCGATGCACTCTTCGCCACGCTGGCGCAGGAACCGGCCGAAGATGCCTATAACGAATTGCTCACGTTCGTCGACGACGGAGCCGAGGTCCATCGCGTCGTGCTCGCCTACCGGGCCTACGACATGCTCAACCTCGTCGGCAAAGAGCACGCGCAGACGATGCTGCGGCAATCGGTCCACTATTGCGTCAAGAACGAGAATCCGCAGCAGGCAGCCTACTTCGCCGGCCTGCGCGCGCTGTTGCCCAAGCTGCTCGACCAGTATCATCTTGTGGCCAAACCGTTCGGCACGAAGAAAGCGGAAGATGGCTGGGTCGAAAAAATGAGCGAGACATTCTTCAAGTCGAAGCCCGAGCAGGCCGCCGACGCCGCGGCTGCCGCGCTCGCGGAAGGGATGAGCCCCGACGCCATCGGCGAGGCCATCTGCCTGGCCGCCAACCAGCTCGTGTTGCGCGACAACGGCCGTCCTAGTCAGGAAGCACCGAACAAACCGGTCGGCAGCGTTCATGGCGACGGCATCGGCGTCCACGCCAGCGACTCGGCCAACGCCTGGCGCAACATCGCGCGCATCAGCAACGCGCGCAATACCGCAGCCTGTTTAATCCTCGGCGCGTTCCAGGTAGCGCGCGACCGCACCGATCGCGGCGGCGACTTCCTCCATTGGGAACCGTACCCGCGCGGCGATGCGCGCGCCAAAGTCACCTCTTCCGACCCGGCAACATTGCTCCGCGAAGTCGACGGCGCAATCCGTGACAAGGACCAGGCGCGCGCCTGTGCCATCGTCGCCAAATACGGCGAGCTGGGCCACGCCGCCCGCCCGATGTTCGATGTGATGTTGCGCTATGCGACGAGCGAAGATGGCGCCCTGCACGCTGAGAAATACTACCGCACTGTTTCCGATGAGTTTGCCGTCACGCGGCCCGCGTTCCGCTGGCGCCAGCTCATCGCCCTGGCGCGGGTCACCGCCAGCGAATACGGCCAGCCCGCACTCGGCTTCGCCGAAGCCTGCGAACTGTTGCGTATCTAAATCACCGTGCGTGATTGCGCAGCACCTTAGCCCGACGCGCCAGCGAGGGTCCTCGCTGGCGCGTCGGGCTACGGTGCTGCACTTCTGACCTCTGCCTTCTTTACTCCTCTTGCATTCTCTTCACGTCGCCGTCACAATCGTTGGTAATCACCAATTTATCGTTAGCCTAGCCCTATACGTCTTTTGCCCAGCCCGCAGGGCCGGTCGCCCGTCATCAACCATTTTTGGAGGGGATGCCGATGCGCAGGGGACTTGAGCGAGATAAGTGGTCTGTGAACCGCTTCCGCTACTATCGCCCCGTCATGGAGGAACTCGAAAACAGGCTCGTACTGAGTCCGCCGGGCTCGGGCTGGCAACTGAGTTTCGAAGACACCTTCCAGGGTACCGCTCTCGATCCGAGCATCTGGCGCGTGGATACCGCGCCTCGCCGCAATGCCATCAATACTGCCTCTGCCATCAGCGTCGACAATGGCTTTCTTACAATCACCACTTACACCTCCGGCGGTACCCACTACACCGGCTTCATCGACATCCGGAATGCCTTCCATGCCGCTTTTGGCTACTGGGAGGCTCGCATCAAATTCCAGGACACGCAGGGCCAATGGTCCGCCTTCTGGATCGAGTCGCCGACCATCGGCAATCCGATCGGCGACCCCGCCACCGCCGGCGCGGAGATCGACATTGTCGAACATCGCCGCGTCGATGGCAACGGCGTCGATGTCAGCAACAAGGCACAAAACACCCTGCATTGGGACGGCTACGGCGCGTACCACCGCAGCGTCGGCCAACTTTCCAATAACCCAACCGGTACTTCTCTCCAGGGAAACTTCCACACCTACGGCCTTCTCTGGACGCCCGACCGTTACGTCTACTACGTCGATGGAATTCAAGTCTGGACCACCAACCAGGCCGTTTCGCACCGGAGCGAATACATGCTCCTCACCTCCGAGGTCGAAAACAATTCCTGGGCCGGGCACATTCCAACCGGCGGATACGGCAGCCTGGCAACCAGCACGACCAAAATGACCGTGAACTGGGTCCGCGTTTGGGAAATGGTGCCCGCAATCTGGTCCGACCGCGATATCGGCTCGCCTGGCCGGCCCGGCGGCACCTTCGCCGACCGGAACACCGGCATCTGGACCGTCAGCGGGGGCGGCTCGGACATCTGGAATACCTCCGATCAGTTCCACTTCGCGTATCAGAGTTTCACCGGCGATGGGTCGGCAACCGCCCGGGTCGCCTCCCTGTCCAACACCGACCCCTGGGCCAAGGCGGGCGTCATGTTCCGCGATAGCTCCCTGGCCAATGCGCCGTTCGCCGATGTGGTAGTCACGCCCGGCAACGGCGTAGACTTTCAATGGCGCGCTAGCCAGGGCGGCCAGCCCGGCAGCATCAACCTCGCGGGCTTTACCGCTCCGCTCTGGGTGCAACTCGTGCGTTCCGGCAATGACTTTACCGCGTCGTATAGCACCGACGACATCAACTGGAATCAGATCGGCACGACCCAGACCATTGCCATGAACAGCTCCGCCCTGGTCGGCCTGGCTGTCACAGCGCACAACAACGCCGTAATCAACACCGCGGCATTTACCAACGTCAGCGTTCTACCCGTGAACTGGGCCGACATGGATATCGGCGCTGTCGGACGGCCCGGCAATGCTTACCAAGACACCACGGCCGGCACCTGGACCGTTGCCGGCGGCGGCGCGGACATTTGGGGTACCGCCGATGCCTTCCACTACGTCTACCTGCCCCTGGCCGGCGATGGCTGGATCTTCGCCCAGGTCACTTCCGTCAGCCCGACGGATGTCTGGGCGAAGGCCGGCGTCATGATCCGCGAAACGCTCGATGCCAACTCCCGGCATGCCATGGTCGTGGTGACCTCGCAGCAAGGAGTATCGTTCCAGCGGCGCATCAGCACCGGCGGCAGCAGCGTTTCGGACACGCTGGCTGGTGTCCTTGCGCCCTACGCCATATATCTCGAGCGTGTCGGGGACACGTTCAATGCCTGGGGCACTGCCGACTATGTGAACTACGACTACCTCGGCACCGATACGATTCCGATGACTAGCCAGGTGTATATCGGCCTGGCGGTCACCAGCCACAACAACAGCCTGCTCAACACCGCCCTGTTCGATTCCGTCTCCACCTCGCTCGATTCCGGCGGCGCTCCCGGCGCGCGCGGACCGGGACGTTGTTTGCCGGGCCGGTGCATCAGTAATCATTACCTGACACTGAAAGCCGGCTCATCCGCGCGTGCGTTGTCCTTTCTCGACCGAACGAGGGAATTGTCCACGAAACTCGATTTTCCGGGCGCCGAATTGGTCGAGCCAAAGGTCAACTTGGACGAGAATATGGCCGCGAACGCAACCTCGTCAATGCCCGTTTCTGAAGTCAGTTCCATCCCTTGTCCCCGGCTTGCAAGACAGTATTGTTCCGATTTCGATCTCTCATTCCTTTTTTTGGAGATGGCTGTCCGGTCTGAGGAATGACTTGAGTCATCCAGGTGTCTGACTACAACCGAAATTTCTTGCCGCCCACATCCGGGCGGACGATAATCAGTACGGAGAAAAAATCACCGTAGGAAAAAGGAAACAAGCCGGCATGCGATCCGAAGATCTTCATCGCACTCTCCACCGGAAGCCGTTTCAGCCCGTTCGCGTTTTTCTCAAAGATGGGCGGTCATACGAGATTCGCTAGCCACGTCAGGCTGTGGTCGGGAAGACGTTTTGGACATCGGCTTCCCCGCCTCCAACCAACCGGTGCCGATCTACGAATACATTGAGTCTTTGGATCCCGCAGACATCGATCGGCTTGAGCCACTGGAAACGCAAGTTCCGTATGTGGAGACGTAAAGACCAGTGCTTTTCGTGAGGCCTGCTCATGCTTACCATCTACTTTACCAACTCCAATGATCCCGAGCCGCTGGGCGAGCAGCGGGTGATAATCTCCCTTTTGCACATTACCAAGCTCGAGCCGCTTGTCGCTGGTCAGTGATTGGGCCTGGCGTTACACCTCAATTCAAACTCATTACTCATAATGACATGGACTTTTCGATGACACCTCGATGACACGGAAACTCCATCCGCGACATTCAAAGGTACAGATAGATGCTCAATCTCCGTTCGGCGCCTGTGCCTCTGGCGGACATTTTCGTCGATTTTTCGGTCATCTTCCCGGCAAAATCCTTTCTCATTTTTTGCCTTGCGAAATGCGGCTCTCTGCGCTTATCATCAAAACTAATTTATTACCTCCTAAGACTCCGTTCGCCTGCCATGAGTATTCTGGACGAGACCGAATTTCTTAACCACCGGAAGCGGGCCGATCCTAAACTCACCCATGCCGGCTGGTACGTGCAATCGTTTGACCGATAAACCTAACCTGGTTGAACATTAGAGTGCGCGTGGAAAGCTGGTGCCCGCCAAAGTTGGGCTGAAGTGACGGACACAATGACTTGTTGCCTGGTTGTCTCGTCCATGAGACCTCGGGCCTATCGATTTTTGAGCGAACGTCTTGCTTTGGCGTGAAGGAGCGCAAGAACGTTTGCAACCCGGATGTAGCCTTCTAGCTCCTCTTTCTCGGAAGCCGAGAGTTTGTCTTCGCCGTTTCGCTCTGCCAGTTCTTGCATCCGGCTTTTCTCGGCATCGGTGAAGTTGAAGGCAAGGATTGCATGGGCCGCGGCCTTCGAAAACGTACCGTTTGCAGGTCGGATGAGGCGGGACCAGATTTTTGCTTCACTCGCCCCGGTGTCTTCTTGTGTGGTCTGCATGGTTCTTCTCCTGGACACAATCTTTCCACCGCGCCAAGGTCCCGAAGAGCCGAACTTCGCCGCGCAAGCTGGGCTGGTGACGGGACACCAGTTGACGTGCAGCGACAAGATTTCGGGGTTTTTCAGGCCAAAAGTGACATCGGAAGCCAGTCCGGTGCGCAGGCGGCCAAGGAGGATTGGCCGGCCGTCTGTGCCTTGCAAGTACAGTAAGTAACCTGTCAGGGCGCGCACGTGGCGATTGAAGTCTCGATGGCGCACGACCTTGGAGGACTCGATGTCGTTGCTGGATCTCGGCTGGAAATGTCTTTCAATGCGTTGCCTCTTCTGAATTCGATTGCAGGGGGGGGTGACAGCAAGGTCGAATGAAACCGACATTTGAAAAAAATTCGTCGATCATACGAGTTTTTCGTGACTTGTGTCAAGTGGCTCCTCCGGACATGATTTGCAAAAACACGAATCACCAAGGACCAATGACTATTGACTGATCTTATACTTCGCCATGACCGCCTTTGCCGACCGCAATCCATCCACGGCCGCGCTGATAATACCCCCGGCGTAGCCGGCCCCTTCTCCCACCGGATACAACCCTTCAATTCCCGGCGATTCTCGCGTTTGATCATCGCGAACCAGCCGAACCGGCGAACTCCCCCGCGCCTCCGGTCCGGCCAGCGTCGCCTGATCCAGAAAACGTCCCTGCCAGCGCCGATCCAACTGCGGCAGCCCATGGTGCAGGGCATCCACGATGATCGGCGGAACCAATTCCGCAATTTCCGCCAGCACCGCGCCCCGCGCATAACTGCACGGCGGCAGCGCCCGCGTCTTCCGGTGCGCCAAAAAATCGCGAGCAACCTGGATCGGGCAAAGATATTCCCCCCGCCCCGCTTCAAACGCTTTGCCCTCGTAAATCTGTTGCAGGCGAACACCGGCCAGAATATCGGTGCCGGCAAAATCTTCCGGATGCACGGTTATCATGAGGCCGCTGGTGGCAAACGGCGAATTTCGCTTGGACAGGCTCATGCCGTTCGTGCAAAAGTAACCCGGTTCCGCAACACTGGGAATGATCTGACCTCCCGCACACATGCAAAAGGTAAACAGGTCGTGTGGCCCGCGAGCGACCAGCGAGTAGTCCGCCGCTCCCAGTTGATCCTCCCACCGTGTCGCACCGTAATGCACGCGATTGACCGTTTCCTGTGGCTGTTCGATGCGCACCCCCATCTGGAACGGTTTGTGAACCATGGGCACCTGGCGGCGGTGCAACATGACATACGTATCCCGGGCACTGTGGCCGATCGCAAGAATCGCAACCGTGGCCGGCAGAAAGCCGGACGAAGTGGCCAGTCCGGTCAATCTGCCGTCCGTGACTGTCAAATCTTCCACCCGGCAGGAAAAGCGGAACTCTCCCCCCATCCGTTCAATGCTCCGGCGAAACGCCTTGACCACCGCCGGGAGCCGATTGCTGCCGAGATGCGGCCGGTGCTCGTAGAGAATCGAAGGTTTGCCTTTGCACGCCGCGAAGAGTTCCAAAACGCGCAGGACATCCGGCCCCGAGCTGCGGCACGTCAGTTTGCCGTCGCTGAACGTGCCGGCCCCGCCCTCGCCGAACAGATAGTTGCTTTCCGGATCGAGCGCCTGGCCCCGGTCGAAGGCGTGAACATCATCGATCCGTTCACGCACTCGCTTGCCTCGTTCCAGCACCAGGGGGCGGTAGCCGTGCTCCGCCAAAAAATAGGCGGCCAGCAGACCGCCAGGACCGGATCCGACCACGATCGGCCTGTGCTCCAAAGGCTCGGAACCCGGTTCGGGAACGAAAAACCGCCGCTCGCGGGCAAGCTCCACGCGCGGTGCGGAGCCGGCGACCCGTTGCGCCCCGGCGGCGACCCGGTCTTCGCCCTCGGGAAGAGTAACTTCCAGCGTGTAAACAAAGCGCAGCGCATCTTTGTGGCGGACATCCAGGCTCTTGCGCAGAATCCGCCAGCGCTCTGCTTCTTCGGGTCGCAAGCCCAGAAGTCGGCTGATGTGATCGGCTAACGTCGCTTCGGGTTCGTCCAGAGGCAGATGAATCCCGGAGATGCGGATAGGCATGAGACCGTCCTCATGCTTAATCCTTGGTGATCAACTCCGATAGCTTTACTTTTTGCAGATGCTTGCGCACGCCGTCGGTGACTTGTGTGCAAATATCATCGAGGCGTTTATTCAAAGCGCCGTCGGTTTCATCCCGGTTGAACGACCCCGCGCCGCGCATCGGTCCATCCACCGCCTCCAATACCTCCAAAAGCGTAATGTTCGCGGGATTCTTGGCCAGGCGGTATCCGCCGTTGGGCCCTTTGATCGATTGCAACACACGCGCGGAGACCAGAGGTTTGAGAACTTTGAGCAGGAACCGCTCCGGAATCCCCCGCGCCTGCGCGACGTGATGCGATGCTACCGGTTTGTTGTGTTTCTGGGCGGCCATGTACGAAAGAGCGTGGAGAGCGTAGCTGGCTGCGCGCGTTAGTTTCATATACCAAGTGTCTCCATTGTCGGCAAAAATTTGTTCCGTCAGGCGAAACATGAGAGAATCATGTTACATTACCCAATTTCATGCTATGGAAATCCACAAAAGTGACAATCAATTTGTGGTGAGTGGTGAGCCGCATGGAGCCAACACTCACCACCTACCACTCATCACTCACTCCGCTAATGAATATCACTCGCTGAAAATTCCACGCCGACAACCGCCGAGACCGAATATTCCTTGTCTTTATGCTTGACCAGACCGCGGCGGAGCTGCACGCGCCAGAGCAACGGTCCCGTGTGAGTTTTCAGAGCGCTCAGTACGTCGGTGTCATCCGGGTTTGTGGTGATGACTGTGACGCGTTCTTCCTGCGGACTGAGAGGTTGCTGGTCTTTTTCCTGGCCGTCGACAAATTCGCGGATGCCTTTCGATTTTGCCGCTCCCGGCGGTTTCGGCTGCCAGTCAATGGGCCCTCCGAAAAAATGTTTCGAACCGATTTCCAGAAATGTGTAAGGCTTTGGTTTGCCCGCGTCCCATTTGGGATTGAAGCCGGGATCCGTGGGATAAAACTGCTCATCCGCCGAAGTATTCTTCAATCGCAGCGTCAAAACCAGGGCTTCGTTGCGCGAAGTTTCCGGTTTGTGACTCGGCGGATCATAACGGTAGGTGATTCGGCGTTTTTCCACTTTCAGGGGAGTTACCTGCAAGCTGCCGATTTGGATCGATTTGTTCAGCGCCACGCGCAGCCGTGCAGGAAGTTTGGTTTCTTCCGGCCGTACCCGGTCCAGCAGACTGCCGCTCTTCCCCGAGCCAGTACGCTTGGTCCCGGGATTCTCTCCCGGCCAGTCGGGAAGAAATTCAAGAGGATGCGGGGGAGTTTGTTGGAGTTGGAAATAGAAATACGCCGCCACAAACGTCATGAACAGTGCATAGGGAATCAGGAAAATCAGCACGGTTGATGCGAATTTTCTCCCTTCCGCGGCTCGGCGAGTCGGCCGGCGGTCTTCCGTTTCCGCGGCACTCACGACAACTGCCGGTTGAGACTCCGCCGTTCGGGTAGGTGGCCAACCCGGCTCCGGAGGCAGAACCAACGTCGAATCGGCGTTGTTTTGGGCCGCGTCCGAAAAAACAGTTGGCTCGGCACTACCCGGTTCCGGGGTGGGCGCCGGCGCTGCAAACGTTTGGGGGATCTCCGGACTGCCGACCGGCTCGGTCTCCTTTGGTTCGGCAAACAGCGTCTGGAATCCGCTGGGCTCGGCAGGGATTTCCAGGGCTGGAGGTTTCCCTTCTCCGAATAAATCATCCTCCGGTGCCTTTTTGCTAAAAATACTCTCTTCGTCCCGCGCGGGCGGCGAGTACGAAAAATCCGGCTGTTGCACAGGAGCGCCAGGTGTGGAGGAATCGTGGGGCGTGGTGCGTGAAGCGTGAGGCGATTCCGTAAATGGTTCACGCTCAATGCTCCACGCCCCACGCTCCACGGTTGATGAGTCCGCCGGCGCCAAAACAATTTGCTGGCAATGCGGGCAGCGCACTTGTTGACCCAACAAATCCAGCGTCACCGCCATCACATTCCCGCAGTGACCACAAGTAAAATTCGCAGTCTCCATTCGTTTCACCCGGAGCCAACGGCGTCTTCGTTTAACCCGGAGCCAGCGGCCACGGCGAAAACAACCAGCTTGCATCTAGCCGTCGGGCACCACACTCACGGCCATTCCCAAGCCCCCCTGCAAATGACCGGCGGCACTCCCTTGCACCACCGCCACTTCCAACATGCCTTCGCTGGAAATCACGGCCACCAAAGTACCGGCCGGCCTCGCGGCATAGGTCGGCGCCACCCCGGCGATTGCTGCATTCCCGACGGTAATCCGAACCCGACTACCCGCCAACGCCGCAACCGCACTGCCCGGAATGTTGGTTATCAGGTTGCCGAAATGATCCACAAAAACCACCTCTCCGTGAATCTGCCGGGAACCCAATTCGGGAGAGGGAAGTTGTAAGTTTATCCAATCTTCCACCACCGGGCCAAGGCAATCCGGCCGGATTCCCCGGCTCAGCCAGCCTGCCACCGGTGCCAGAATATCCCTTCCATGAAACGTGGCGCTCACCGGCGCGCGCCAATATCCCGACTCGGTTAACCGCCGGACTTGTTGCGGTCTTCCCGAACTCGGGATCAGTAAGGTCCAGCATCCATTGTCCGGCGCCAGCAACCGGTGGCCGGCGACTTCCACATACAGCAAGGCGCGCTCGCTCCCCACGCCCGGGTCGACGACCACCACATGAATCACTCCGGCCGGAAAATAGGGAATAGCATTTTTTAGAAAAAACGCGGCATGGCGAATGTTTTGCGGCGGGATCTGATGGCTCAAGTCCAGAATGCGAGCCTGCGGATGGATGCCGACGATGATCCCCTTCATCGCGGCGACATAGGGCGAATCCTCGCCGAAATCGGTAGTCAGCGTAATCACTTTGCCCTACTAAGATACTCGCCAGTTCTGGTATCGACGGCGACCATCTCGCCAATCGTGACGAACGGGGGCACGGTGATCTTCAACCCGGTTTCCAGCGTTGCCGGCTTGTATTGGGCAGCGGCCGTCGCGCCTTTGACGGATGGTTCCGTGTCCGTCACCTTGAGCTCAACCGTGGCAGGCAGGTCGAGGCTGATGGGCTTGCCGTCAAAAAAGACCACCTGGGCGTTGTTCCCCTCTTTCATGTAGAGCATCAGATCCCCCACCCATTCCCGCGCCAGGGTGATTTGATCAAAACTCTCCGTGTCCATGAAAACGTAACCGTCCCCATCCTGGTAGATGTATTGCATTTCGCGCTTGTCGAGATACGCCTGCTCCACTTTATCCTGCGGCCGTACACGATTGATCGTGATCGATCCGGTCTTCAGGTTCTTGAGTTTGAGTTGCAGGATCGCGCGCCAGTTTCCCGGTGTGTTCAAGTCACGGTCCACTACGTGATAAAGCTGTCCATCCTCGCCAACGATGACCATCCCCTTCCGTACCTGGCTGTATTCAATCGAAGCCACAAATAACCTCCGTAAATAAAAATCACTTTTAGTAACCAACCTAGCAAAAAATAGGACACCTGAGAAGGGGGAAGAGGAAGAGATCAGAGGTCAGAAATCAGCGGTCACAGATCACGGCTCCGACCGCTGACCTACGACTTCTCGCCTCCGACTTCTGACCTCCGACCTCGGACCTCGGACTTCCGGTTTCCGATTACATTCCCTTTCGTAATCATCCGACTCCTGCTAAATTGAGTAATTATGGCCGGAGTTGTGAGGATCCGGGCCGTGCTTTCACGCCCCACGCCTCACGATTACTTGCATTCTTTCGCAGGGTTTAGCTCGATGAAGCATCTCAGTCGGTTCTTGGTTTTCCTCGTCGTTACTTGTCTATTTGCTGCAGTTTCAGCAGCCCAGGAGCCGATTCGATTCGCCCGCATGCCGGATATTTCACCGGACGGAAAACAGGTTGCCTTTAGTTATCTCGGGGACATCTGGATTGTCGAAACGATTGGCGGAGTGGCCCGCCCGGTGACCATGCACGAAGCCCATGACATTGCCCCCGTTTTCAGCCCGGACGGGCGCCAACTCGCTTTTACTTCGAATCGGCATGGAAGCTATGACGTCTTCGCGGTCCCTGTACAGGGCGGAAAACCGAAACGGCTAACTTTCGATTCCGCTTCCGACCTCGTCAACAGCTGGTCGCCGGATGGAAAATCGATCCTGTTTACTTCCAACCGCAGCGTCGGTTTCCCGCCGACCCTGGAACTCTATTCCGTTTCCGTTGAAGGCGGCCGGGTTCGACGCGTGAGCGTCTTCGAGGGAAAGGATGGTGTTTATTCGCCAAACGGAGATCAGATTGCTTACGTCCGCGGACCGGGAACCTGGTATCGCAAGGGGTACCGCGGCTCTTCCAATGACGATATCTGGATCTGCAATGCCGATGGCAGCAACAATCGGCAATTGACCCGCTTTGAGGGTCAGGATTCTTCGCCCATGTGGTCCCCCGATGGGCAATTCCTTTACTATGTCAGCGAGGTATGTGAGCTGGCCGGCTCCCGCCCGGTCGCCAACATCGTCCGCCAAGACGTGGCCGGAAAAAAACCTCCGCAACCCATTACCACGCACAAGGAAGACGGCGTGCGCCGGGCGCGCATCAGCCGCAACGGCGACTGGCTCGTCTATGAGTGTGGTCCGGATCTTTGGGTTGTCTCCACCCGCGACCGCCAATCGCGCAAGCTGGCCATTGAAGTCCATGCGGACGACAAGGCCAATACCGAACGCATCGTGACGTTTACCGAGGGCGCTTCCGAATTCGCCCTCGCCCGTGATGAAAAACACGTCGCCTTCGTCGTTCACGGTCAACTCTATTTGATGCCCCTGGCAGGAGGGAAGGCGACCCGCTTGACCGAAAGTACCGGCTTCGATCATGGTATCGCCTGGTCGCCCGATTCCAAGAAAATCATTTTTGTTTCCGACCGCGGAGGCTTCGAAGACCTGTATCTCCTGGAACCGGACGATCCGGAACATCCCGAAATCGACAAGGCGCATAAGTTCAAGGTCAAGCAGCTCACCAATACGCCTGAAGCAGAGTTCGGCGTCAGCTTTGCGCCCGACGGCAAACGCGTCGCGTTCATCCGCGCCGGCAAGCTTTGGACCATGGATCCCGACGGCACCAATCAAAAAACGATCATTAACGATGTCCAGGTATTTGACTACGACTGGTCGCCGGATTCTAAGTGGATCGTCTATGCCCGGATGGATGGCTCGTTTGCCAGCGAGCTCTATGTTGTCCCGGTCGACGGCGCCCCCGCGGGAACGGTTCCAAAAAACATCACCCGCTACGCCACCTACAATGCCGGAGTAACCTGGAGCGATACTGGCAACAAGATCGCCTTCGTCAGCCAAAGGCGCCAGGGCCAGGTCATGTCCGTCCTCTCCCTGCAAAGACCGGCGGCTGCGGGATCCGCGGATAACAAAGAGATCGACTGGGAAGACATTCACCTGCGCGTGAAGCAGCCTGCCGCCCTGTTGGCCCAGGAGGGAGCGATCTCCATGGACGGCAGCAAGGTCGCGTTTCGCTCCATGGGTTCCGCCGGCGACGATCTGTATGTCGCCAACAGCGACGGCAACCAGTTCACCCGGATCACTCAAAACAATATCCGGCCGCAGCAAATCCAGTGGTCCCGGCGCTTGTCGGACCTGGTCTACTTCCGCGACGGCCGGGGACAGCTCCGTATGGCCCGGACGGGCATGCCCGGAGAACCCGCCCGGGTTCCCTTCACGGCCAAAATGACCATCCGCCGCCACGAAGAGTTCCAGGAAATGTTCGAACAAAGCTGGCACGCCCTGCGCGAAAACTTCTATGATGCCACCTTCCATGGCACCGACTGGAATGCCATCCGGTTGAAGTATCGGCCCCTGGTCAAGCACGTTGCCATGAAAGAAGATCTGTACGCGCTGATCAGCCTGATGCTGGGGGAGTTAAACGCCTCGCATCTCGGCATTCAGGGATTCGGCCGGCAACCGGAGGAACGCACTGCCGAGCTTGGCTTGATTTTCGATGAGAGCTATCGCGGCCCGGGTTTAAAGATCGCGGAAATCCTCAAGCGCGGTCCCGCCGATAAACGCGGCATCGGCTTGAGGCCCGACGACATTATTCGCTCCATCGACCGCGTCGACCTGAACGACAAAACTTGCGTTGAACAACTCCTTAACGACAAGGTGGGCGAGCTCATTCAATTGCAGGTAACTTCCAGCCCCAATGCCGATCCCAAGGATCCCAAGGCGTGGCGCAAGGTCGAGATTCAAGGCACCTCGCGCGACCAGATCGCCAACTTGATGTATGAACGCTGGGTCGATCTCAATACGCGCCGGGTGGCGGATCTTTCCAAGGGAAAGTTGGGCTACATCCACATCCCCAGCATGGATGAAGAGGGTGTCGACCGGTTTCTCCGCGCACTCTATTCCGAAAATTTCGATAAGGAAGCCATCGTCCTCGATGTCCGCTACAATGGCGGCGGTTTTACCCACGATCAGATTCTCAATTACCTGGGAGGCAAGGAACACACCGTCTTCCGCCATCGCAATGGCGGCGAAGGCCCCGTCATCCGGGCGTTCGATCGTAAATGGAGCCGCCCGCTGGTTCTGCTCATCAATAACCTGTCCTATAGTGATGCGGAAATCTTTCCCAATGCCTTCCGTACCCTGGGACTCGGTAAACTCATCGGTCAGGCAACCGGCGGCCATGTCATCGGCACCTCCAGCATTCGCCTGATCGACGGCTCGACATTCCGTGTGCCCCGCACCGGTGTGTACACCGTCAACGGCGTCAACATGGAGAAAGAGGGCGTTAAACCGGACATTATGGTCATTCCCCATCCAGACCAGGTGGCCAGGGGTCAGGACCCGCAGCTGGACAAGGCTGTGGAAGTGTTGCAACAAACCGTCGCGGAGTGGAAAAAGAGCCCTTCCAGCGTTGCCGTCAAGCCGGAAGGCGGCAAACCGGCCCCGGCGACCGGCAATCCCGCCCCCATGCCGATGGGAAAGTAACAGCCAACCTCACGATTTCCATTTTACTTTCGTCCGGCAACACAGTATGATTAAATAACGAATTTAGTTCCTTTTAGTCCTTTGGCTGCAAAGGATTTGGGAACGGAACCGAGAAGCGGCGGCCTGCCAAACTGATCTTGTGTCCAAAGGCCATTTACGGTTATAAATCCGGGTTTAAGATACGGGCCGCATTCCGAGTTTCCCGCCGGCCGCAGCGAATTCTCGGCTTGTTGGTCCCGGCTGGTCGGGGTGGCACGCCCCGAGTCTTCGAAGGGCGTGCAATGTGTGCCCTCCGGGCGAGTTTGCATCCCGGTTTTCCTGCGTGAGAGTTAGGGAGGTGATTTCATTCGGACGATCCCCCCTCTCTGTTTGGAGGCGTAGCAATGTCCGCTACCCTTAGACATTTCCCAAAATGTCTGGTCCTGTCAATCGGTCTACTCTTATCTCTTTCCCCAAACCAAATCGGATCCGCCTTGGGGGGGCCCAAGCCCGATAGTTATTGGCAAATCGACGACTTGCGCGCCGGGATGAAGGGGCAGGGCCGCACTGTTATGAAAGGCACGAAAATCGAGGCCTTTGACGCAGAGATTCTCGGTGTTTTGAAAAATACCAGTCCCGGCCGCGACATGATCTTGTGCCGCCTCTCGGGCCTCAATCTCGAAAACACCGGCGTCGTCGCTGGCATGAGCGGCAGCCCCATTTATGTCGACGGCAAGCTGCTGGGCGCCGTGGCCTACGCCTGGCCTTTCGGCAAGGAACCGATTGCCGGCGTGACCCCGTTTTGCCAGATGCACCAATTCGTGGAATCGTTTGAACGCCGCGATTTGGTGGATAAAAATCAACCCACCAAGATTGGTCTGCGCGAACCGATGAACATCGGCGGCAAGAATTTCGCATCCATCACCGTCTCCCAGGGGTTTGACGATCCGCCTCCTACCGACGCGGATGGACTGTGGATGATGCCGCTGCGCACGCCCCTCGTGGCAACCGGTTTCACACCGCATAGCTTGTCCTTGTTAAAAACCAGGTTTCCTAACAACGGTTGGCTGCCCATGCAGGGCGGGTCCGCCGCAGGCAAGATCGTCCAGAGCGAGAAGGACACGGCGCTCACGCCCGGCAGCCCCATGGCCGTGTCGCTCATCACCGGCGACTTCGATCTTTCCGGCATGGGCACCGTAACCCACATCGAAGGGGATCGGGTCTACGGGTTCGGTCATCCGTTCTTTAACGCCGGTACGTGTGAATTTCCGCTGAGTACGGGCTACATCCATACGATCTACCCACGGCAAAGCATGAGTTTCAAAATGGGATCGCCCCTGAAGCCGGTCGGCGTCATCAATGCGGACGTCAGCACCTGCATTGCCGGCTGGCTGAACCGCAAGGTGGACTTGCTCCCGGTGCGGATCACGGTCATCCGCGAACGCAGCGATTCTCCGAAGGTTTTTAACGTGGAAATCGTCCGGCAACGGTCGATGCAGGCCGCCCTGGTCTATTCCGCATTGACGAATGCGGTAGACATGGAAGGCGATCTGCCGGAAGAATTGACCGCGGAACTGAAGGCCCAAATTGAAATCGAAGGCAAGCCAACTGTCGTCATCAAGGACATTTTTTCCGGGTCCGGTTATTCCGGAGGTCGAACTCCCCAGGCGCTCTATAACCAGATCAGTCTCATTGTCAATCTGCTGTCCTATAATTCGTACCAGCCCATCAAAATCAAGCGGATTGAGTGTGAGACGCAGATTTTCCCGGGCCGCCGAACGGCAGACATTGAGGCGGTTGAACTGGCTTCCGAAATCCTGGCGCCGGGGGACAGCCTCAAGGCCACCGTATTCCTTCGGCCTTACAAGGGGCTGCGGCAACGGGTGCCCGTGACCTTGCAGTTGCCCGTGGACTTGCCCGAAGGCAACTATACGGCTACGATCTGTGACGATCTGGCCAGTGCACGAGCACAATTGCGTGAAAATCCACAACTGACGAATCCGCAATCGCTGGACCACGTGTTCCAGGCTCTCAAGATTCAGACTGGCGTCAAGCGCTCGCAATTGGTGGTTCGCGTTCCGATCCAGTCCCTCGGCGTTGCCGTGAACGGCAAAACGTTGCCGAACCTGCCTCCCAGCATGGTCCAGATTCTGAGCTCCGGCCGAAAAACCGGAGCCCAAACGCTGGGAACTTCCCTGGTGTCTCGATTGAGCACCGATTGGGTCGTTCAGGGCAGCGAATCCGTAAGGTTTACAGTAATGAAAAACAAGAAATTGACTTCTCAAGACTAGTGATCCGAGGCTCTTTGACGATGAAGCGCATTATCGCCATTGGTTTCCTGGGAATTTTGATCTCTCCCTCGTCCCCGGCATATGCTGCCAAGGTGAAGGTTTGGCATCATTGCCAGCCGGCCCATTATGAGAAAGCGCAAATCCAAGGCGCCGTCGTCACCAGCGAAGGAACCTTGCATTTGTCGCGGCTGCTGAAACCACTGGTCTCTGTCGATGCCGACCATATATGGGACATCGTTGAGGACAAGGCCGGCAACCTGTTCGTGGCGACGGGCGACGAGGGCAAGATTTACAAGGTCACGCCGGATGGCAAAACCACGCTTGCTTATGCCGGGCAAGAAAGTCAAATCTTTTGCCTCGCCCAGGCTCCGGATGGTGCTATCTTTGCCGGAACCGGACCGAATGGCCAAATCATTCGCCTTGCGGCCGACGGCAAAGCGGAAGTCCTTTATAAAAGTCCCGAGACTTACATCTGGTGCATGGCGCTCGATAACGCCGCGCAAACTATTTACGCCGGTACTGGCCCGAATGGCCGGATTTACCAGGTTTCCCTCCAGGGAAAGGGCTCTGTTTTTTATACCACCAAACAGAACCACGTCCTGGCCCTCGCCATGGGACCCAATAACACGCTCTACGCCGGCACGGACAAGAACGGCCTGGTGTATCGCTTCGACGCTGCGGGTAAGGGCTTTGTGCTGTTCAATGCGCCACAATCGGAAATTCGCACCCTCGTCGTGGGATCGGATGGGGTTTACGCCGGCACGAGTGTTCCGCGACGGCGCGGCAGTTTCGGCGCGCGCGCCGACCGGGGCGATGCCAATCCCGGCAGCTTGAACAACGTCCTCGGTGGATCGGCGAAAACCGATGTCAAAACGGCCGCCACGGAGATTGACGGCGGCAGCCCGGGTCCATCCTCCGCAAGCAAGGAAAAAGAAGACAAGAGCAATCCCGCGCCCTCCCTTCCTTCCGCCGGAGAAAATTCCCTGTATCGCATCACTGCCGACGGCACCGTGCAGGAGCTGTTCCGCGAAAAAACCGTGCTGCTCAGCGTGCTCCGCGAAAACGGCAAGTTCTTTATCGGCACCGGCATGGACGGCCAACTTTTTGAAGTCGATGAAGCAACCAAAGTCCGCAGCGAGGTGGCCCGCCTCGACCACGGCCAGATTCAATCGATCTACCGGCGCCACGATGGTTCCGTTGTCCTGGGAACTGGCGATCCGGCTAAACTGTACATCCTGCAAGATAAATTCAATTTGCAAGGCACCATTGTTTCCAGCGTGCTCGATGCGAAATTAATCAGCAAATGGGGCGCCCTGCGCTGGAAAGCGGAAACGCCGCAAGGCACCAGGGTAACGGTGGCCGTACGCAGCGGCAACCTGGCTGAACCCGATGACACCTGGAGCGACTGGTCGGCCGAGCAAGTCGATGCCGAAAACGCAGTGTCCGCAGCGCCCAGCGCCCGATTTCTGCAATACCGTATCACCTTGACCACCGAAAATGCCGCGGCTTCGCCCAGCGTCAAAAGTATTTCTCTGCGTTACAGCACCCGCAACCAGGCCCCGGAAGTTACTGCGATCGAAATTCCGGACCTTGATGCGGTCAACCTCGAAAATCCCAAGAAATTCAAATTCAAATGGACTGCCATCGACCCCAATGAAGATGAGCTCACCTACAACTTGTACGTTCGCAAAGACGACTGGAAGAACTGGGTGTTGCTGGAGGAAAACTGGGACAAGAAAGATTATGAATGGGATACGACAACGACCCCGTCGGGAATCTATCAACTCAAGGTGGTTGCCAGCGATCGCAAGGACAATCCCGAGGAGGAAGCACTTACAGGAACACGGATCAGCCCGGCGTTTCCCGTGGCGCACACGCCGCCAGCCGTATCAATCAAGTTCGCCGGCATGGAAAACGACCAGGCAATTATGGAGGCAACCGCCACCGATTCCCTTGTCCGATTAACCGCTGCCTCGTTCGCCGTCAACGGCAAGCAATGGGAAAATATCTTTCCAACGGATGGCCTTTTTGACAGCAAGACGGAAACTTTTCGCTTCAAGACGCCGGCGCTAAAACCGGGAACCTACGTGGTGGTTCTGCGCGTTCGCGATGCGGCGGGCAATCTCGGATCGGGCGACGCGGTGTTTTCAGTGCCCGCGCCAACGTCCTCCAAGTAACGCGATTTTTTTTCAAGAAGCGCTTGACACCGGACCCATTCGATGGGAAATTCCGACCATTCCATCGGTTCCACCGTTTTCAATGAAAGATCCGTTTATGGTTATGCAATTGCGGGTGATCGCAGGTCCGGTCAGAAGCAAATCAGTGACTATTACTCCAGGGGAAGCAGTTCGCATAGGCCGCAGCAAGGCCACGCAAACTCAATTGACCGATCCGACGGTATCACGAGTGCATTGTGAATTGCAAATTGAAAACGATCAAATCATAGTGCACGACTCCAACAGCGCCGCCGGCACATTCGTCAATGGCAAGCGTATTACCCGGCGAACCATGAAATCGGCAGACGTGATTCAGGTAGTGGGAAACCCAAATACGTTTCGTCGATACAACGGTTTCGGAACATAGCACACTGGCGCCGGCCACACCAACCCCCAAACAGGTGGCCCGCGCGCCGGAATCTCTGTCCAATCTGTCCGGCCAGGTCCTGGGACATTTTGAAGTCGGGCCGGTGTTTGCCAAGGGAAATTCCGGTGTCGTTTTCAATACGCGGGATGCCAACAACAACGAGACAGTCGCTCTGCGGGTCTTGCGCAAGGATTTCGCCCAAAATGAAGATGAAATGCAGCGTTTTAACCGCGCCATGAAAACCGTGTTGCCGCTGCGCCATCCCAATCTGGTGTCCCTTCGCGGTGCCGGCAAAACCGGACCTTATTGCTGGCTGGCCATGGAATTCGTGGACGGCGAAGCGTGACACAAATCATTTCCCGCCTGGGTGTCGCCGGCATGCTTGATTGGCAGCAGGCCGTATGGATTGCCATTCACATCGGCCGGGCCCTTGATTTCGCTCATAAACAACGCATCATTCACCGGAATACTGTGCCATCGAATATCCTGGTGCAAAATAGCGATAAGTTGGCCAAGCTCGGGGATTTAATGCTGGCAAAAGTCCTGGAGGGCTCGATGGCGCAGCCGATTACCCGTCCGGGAGAACTGGTGGGGGATGTCGATTACATGTCCCCGGAACGGATGCGTGGCGGCAGCGAAGTCGACGGCCGATCCGACATTTACAGCTTGGGCGCCACGGTCTACGCCCTGTTGACCGGTCGCCCCCCTTCGCGGGAAGTTCGCTGGTCGAAACTATCACCAAAATCCGACAGGTAGACCCGCTGCCTCCCAAGACATTCCAGTTGTCGATTCCGGATCTTTTTCAAGGGACCGTGTTGAAAATGCTGGCCAAGCGGCCAGAAGAAAGGTACCAGTCCGCGGCCGATCTGCTTGCGGATCTGGATCGCGTCGCCAAGTTTCAGGGCTTGACCGTTTAGAAACTATCTCAAAAAGGGGTCTGACCCCGTGATTTTAGGGGACCTGACTCTTTTTTGAGATAGTTTCTTAATACCGAAACCCGAGCAAATTCTCCAATTCGGTGCCATTGAGCTCCGGCATGAAAGAACCTCCCAGGACCACGTTGCCGTGGAGGTCTTCAAAGGTAAACAGCACCTGGACATGCCGCTGCAATGCTATTTTGCGGCTGGCATTGTAGATCTCCACCATGGCCAATTCTCCGCTGCCGATAAAGCGGTCCAGGATCAATTTGATGCCGCCTTCAGAAATATTTTGCAGGCGGATCGCCCAAAAATCCTCATGGTCATCGGTGAAAATCCGGCAGGTTATTTCGCTGCTGCAAGGATAGCGAACGCATTTGCGCCGATCTGCGTTACGAACCGGAACCAATTCCGTGAATGCAGAACCGCCAAGGCGAGACATCACTCAGTTTTCCTTCTTAACATGAGGTGGGAGAATCTATAAGAGGCCCTGCAATTCCTCAAGGGAAAGTTCGCGGGTAAATGCCGCTCCAAGGATATAATTGCCGTCCTGTTTTTCCAAAACGTAGATTATTCGTAGCGGAATCTGACAATAGTACTTGCGGCTCTTGTTGTACAATTCCACATTGACCCGCGTTTCCGGATCGAGTTTTCTTGCCACTACTAAACTGATGCCCGAGACGGAAATGTTGCGGACCTTGGCCGGCCAGGCATCGCCGTCCACTTGGGCCATCAGCTGGCAGGAGGTTTCTAGGCCGCATTCGTAGCGAATCGCGCGGCGGCGTTCGATTGCCGTCGTGGCTGCCGATTTTGTCTTCTCCACGACTCCCGGGCGCAGAAGCGGGCTGCGGAATTGAGCCAAAGTACACCTCCTTGCCGTCTCCCCACCGGGACGCGGATTCACTTATACTGGTCCCTATTATGTGAAGTCGCTTTGGACGGGCGAAACCGCCAAGAATTGCGCGGATTTCTTGAGAATTATCAATTCCGGCCAATGACATAGTGATGCGGATCGATCTCCGCTCGGAGGATCTGCAATTCCTCCGGCGAGGGGGGAAGGGTGGCCCCGACCGGATCGCGAACTTCAAGTGCAAAGCCGGTGTTTTGCCGGACCTGTTCCAGGCTTACCCCGGGATGGAGGCTCAGAACTTCCATCCGTTTGGTCCGGTCGTGGTAGCCCAGGATGGCCAGATCGGTAATCACGCGATAAGGTCCTGTGTCCGGGGAAAGACCGGCCGCCTCCCGCGCGCCGGGACCGGTCAGGTAACCGGGCGTAGTCAAGAAATCCAGTTTCTCGACAAAACGGCGCCGGTCGTGCGCCGTCACCACAAGAATTCGCCAGCATAGCGAAGCCAGATCGTTGGCTCCCCCGCTGCCGGGCAGCCGAACCTTGGGGTGATTGTAATCACTGCCGATCATCGTCGAATTGAGATTGCCAAAGGCGTCAATTTGCGCGCCTCCCAGAAAAGTGTAATCCATCATGCCGCGCTGGCAGGTTTCCATGACGTCGGCCATGCTCGTGGCCATCACCGCCCGATAAAAAGTCCGGGAATCGCCGACGCTGATCGGCATTGTCGGAAGTTGCGGCGCCACCCCGCCCGCTTCGAAGCAGGTGACGAGATTCGGTGCACAGGTGCGCTGGGCCAGCATCGCCGCCGCGCACGGCACCCCGGTGCCCACCGCCACGGTTCGGCCGTCTTCCAACAGGCGGGCGGCGCAACAAATCATGAGCTCCATGGATGTATAGGTTGCGTTCATTTCCAGCTGTCTCCGACCGACAACAGCAATTCCTGCCGTCGCAATTGCTGCAGACGGTCCAGCCCTCCACAGTGGTGGAGATACTCGGAAAAGTCCTTCACCCCGTAAATGAAGGTTTCCAGAAAGGTACGGAAGTTGCTCAAATCGTTTTCAGCTTTCAGCCAGGCCTGCAGGTGATCTTCATCGGAAAAATATTCGTACGGCATATTACCGGGATAACTGCCGAATGGGACTTCGCAGACTGCATCGACGCAAAAGAAAGGAATCACAGTGCGGCTGGGATCGCGGCGAATCTCCTCGTCCGGGATCAGGCGTTCGCAGGTGATAATTAATTTCTTGGCTGCGCGCGCTAGATCCAGGTCGGCGACGGAAGTTCCGCGGAGGCGGCAATTGCCGAATCGATCCGCCTCATGCACGTGAATGGCAGCCACATCGGGGTACAAGGCGGGCAGGGCTGTCAATTTTTCCCCCGTAAAAGGGCAGGTGATAACCATGGCGCCGCTATGGGCCAAGGTTTCAGTGCCGAGCAACGAACGGCAAGGAAGGAAGGGCAAACCCATGGCAGCGGCTTTGAAACGAACTGCCATGGCGTAATTTGTCCATTCCGTCCAGGTGATTTCGCCGGACTCCATGACGCGGCGCGCATGGGGCGATAGCCCCCGCGCCTCCAGGCCGACCACGTACGCGATATCCACGCGGGCCACCGTCTTGCCACGCCCGGTCATGTTGCCCGCACATAGAATTTGAAAGTCGTGAGTCGCGGTGTGGCCGGCCATGCTGAGGTTTTGTTTTTGTTGGCGGAGAATCTCATGGAGAACGGCCGTGGGAATACGGGCGCAGCCGAATCCGCCGATTCCCAGGTAGTCGCCGTCATTCACCAGGCGCGCGACGGCATCCGCAACGGTGGTAACCTTGTCGGTTAGCGACCGCGGCTTAGTCTTGAAATACTCACGCGCCTTGTTGGCCGAAGGATCGGTATAAAGGAAAGCACCAGCCATTTCTGTTTCCCATTGTTACCTGAAGCGGTCTTGCAAAGCGCAAACGGTTAATTCACGCTGGCGCAGAGCCTGGCAGGCCTCAACCGCCGCCTGCGCGGCGGAAATCGTCGTAATGCAGGTCACGCCGTGAGCCACGGCCGCGGCGCGAATCTTGCCTTCATCGGTACGCGCACCTTTGCCGCTCGGCGTATTGATTACCAGCGCCACCTGAGCGTTCTTCATCAGGTCGAGTAGATTGGGCCGGCCTTCCTGAATTTTGGCGATTTCTTCTACGTTGATCCCGGCTTCCCGCAACACGCTTGCCGTCCCGCGCGTGGAAATTAGGCGGTAACCCAGTTCGGCAAGGCCGCGAGCAATCGGAACAATTTCGCGCTTGTCTCGGTTGGCGACTGAGACAAAGAGGGTTCCCGACAACGGCAGCGGATTATTGGCTGCAAGCTGGCTCTTGGCGAATGCCATCGCGAAACTGTCGTCAATCCCCATGACCTCACCCGTGGATCGCATTTCCGGTCCCAAAATGATATCGACTCCCGGAAACTTATTGAATGGAAACACGCTCTCCTTGACCGAAAAGTGCCGGGGAATCACTTCATCCTGGAAACCCAATTGATCCAGGGTCTTGTCCACCATGACCAGAGCCGCAAAACGCGCCAGGGGAATCCCGATGGCTTTCGAGACAAATGGGACTGTTCGACTGGCACGGGGGTTTACCTCCAGAACGAAAATCATTCCCGAATCCGAACCTGGGAGACCCTTCCGGGCCATCGTTCCGTCGCTTACGATTCCGGCTCGTTGAAATTGGATCGCAAACTGGACGTTCATCAATCCTTTTACTTGAAGTTCACGGGCCAATTCACGTGTTTGCACTTTGATTTTTTCCACGATCTCGGATGGCAAGCTGTAAGGCGGAATGACACAAGCGGAATCGCCGGAATGAATGCCGGCTTCTTCGATATGCTGCATGACTCCGCCGATCATAGTCCGCGCGCCGTCGCTCAAGCAATCGACATCCACTTCCACGGCCGATTCGAGGAATTTATCGATCAAGATGGGTTTGCCTGGGGAAACTTCCAGGGCCCAGCCCATGTAGCGAATCAAGGAGGCTTCATCGTAGACGATCTCCATGGCCCGCCCGCCCAGGACGTAACTGGGCCGCACCAGCACCGGATAGCCAATTTTCCGGGCGACATGGATTGCCTGCGGCATGTCGGTCGCGGTGCCGTTTGCCGGCTGCATCAAATCCAACCGCCGGACCAATAACTGAAAGCGTTCGCGGTCCTCGGCGATATCGATGCTATCCACACTTGTGCCGATAATGGGAGCGCCGGCCGCTTCCAGTGCCCTGGCCAGATTCAAGGGCGTCTGGCCACCGAATTGGACAATCAGGCCCTTTGGCTGCATCCGGTCACAGATATTCAAGACATCTTCTACCGTCAGAGGTTCGAAAAACAAATGGTCGCTGGTGTCGTAGTCCGTAGAAACCGTTTCCGGATTGGAGTTGACCATGATGGTTTCGTAGCCGGCCTGGCGCAGGGCGAACGCGGCCTGGCAGCAACAGTAATCGAACTCAATCCCCTGGCCGATTCGGTTCGGCCCGCCGCCAAGGATCATGATGCGCTCTTTGCTTCCGGCGGGGCGGGTTTCATCCTCGAGGATGGAGGTTTGCAAATCGTCCTTCGGCCCAATGATTCGGACCGGACTTTCGTAAGTCGAGTAATAGTACGGCGTCATCGCCTCGAATTCAGCAGCGCAGGTATCGACGAGTTTGAAGGTTGCGTCGATACCTCTGGCCTTGCGAACCCTGCGGACTTCATTTTCGGTCGTGCGCCAAAGGTGAGCCAGCTGGTGATCCGAGAAGCCATGTTGCTTGGCGGCCAAAAGCAGGTCATCGTTTACCAACTCAATATTGGAAAAGGCACGCAAGCGATCCTCCATGACGACCAGTTCGCGAATATTGTGCAGGAACCAGCGATCGATTTTGGTGCGGTCAAAAACGTCATCCACGGTTAGGCCGGCCTTGAATGCGTAGCGGATATGCCAGATGCGCTCGGCATTCGGAGTAATCAACTTGGCCATGATCTCTTCCAGGCCGGGTTGCTGCGGCGTGCCCCACCGGTCGCCCCGGTCGCAGCCAAAACCGAAGCGGCCGGTTTCCAGACCCCGGAGTGCTTTTTGCAGCGATTCTTTGAATGTGCGGCCAATGGCCATGGTTTCGCCAACCGATTTCATTTGAGTCGTCAGAGTAGCATCGGCATCGGGAAACTTTTCAAATGTCCAGCGCGGGATTTTCGTCACGACATAATCGATCGTCGGCTCGAAGCACGCGGGCGTTTCCCGCGTAATGTCATTCTTGAGTTCGTCCAGGCGATAGCCGACCGCCAGCTTGGCGGCGATCTTGGCAATGGGAAACCCGGTCGCCTTGGATGCCAGGGCGCTGGATCGGCTGACGCGCGGATTCATTTCGATCGCCACCATCTGCCCGTTATCGGGGTTGATGGCGAACTGGATATTGCTGCCGCCGGTCTCGACTCCGATTTCGCGGATGATGGCGATGGCGGCGTCGCGCATGCGCTGGTATTCCTTGTCCGTCAATGTCTGGATCGGAGCCACCGTGATCGAGTCGCCCGTGTGGACGCCCATCGGATCGACGTTTTCAATGGAACAGACGATTACGACGTTGTCCGCCCTGTCGCGCATCACTTCCAGTTCGAACTCTTTCCAGCCGATGACCGATTCCTCGATCAGGACTTCACCGACAGGGCTGAGTTCAATGCCCCGGGCCACCAGGTCGGTGAATTCCTCGCGGTTGTAAGCGATCCCGCCGCCCGTGCCCCCGAGCGTGAAGCTTGGGCGAAGCACACACGGAAGCCGGACGTGTTCCCGAATAGCCTGCGCTTCGGCCAGGGACCGGGCCAGGCCGCTTTTCGGGATCGCGATGCCGATTTTCTGCATCGCCGCCTTGAACTTTTCGCGATCCTCGGCCTTGTCGATGACCTCAGCATTCGCGCCGATCATTTCCACCTTGAATTGTTTGAGGACGCCATGGCGGTGCAGGTCCATGGCGGTGTTGAGACCTGTTTGGCCGCCAAGTGTCGGCAGCAGAGCGTCGGGCCGCTCTTGTTCGATGATCTTTGCAACAACTTCCCAGACGATGGGTTCGATATAGGTCCGGTCCGCCGTTTCCGGATCGGTCATGATGGTGGCGGGATTGGAATTGACGAGGACTACGGTGTAGCCCTCTTCCCGCAGGGCCTTGCAGGCCTGGGTGCCGCTGTAATCGAATTCACAGGCCTGGCCGATGACAATCGGCCCGGAACCGATGAGCAGTATTTTTTTGAGGTCGGTGCGCTTCGGCATGGTCTTGGCTGCACGGAATAGCGGGCGCAAAAACAGGGGGCTAACGCCCCCCTCTCGCCAAATCGTTGACAAAATAATTCTCTTGCTTCATCCTATGACGCCCGGCCGTGGCTCCAAGAGGGATAGCACCAAGGCTGGAACAGGTATTTTGAAAACTAAAAGCTTTAGGATTTGACAGATCGCTTGCGAGCTGGTAGTACAATTCCATTGGCCAACCAGCAATCAAGGTAAAAAAACGGTACCGGAATTAATTGTTCCAAGAACAAAGAGCCACAAATATGAACAACGGCAGTGAACCAAATGCAAAACGACTTCTTTGGGCGGGCTTTTTTGCCATTTTTGCAGCCGGTGTGGGTTTCTCCGTCCGCGCCGGCATCTTGGGAGATTGGGCCAGGGATTATGGATTCACAAAAACCGAGCTGGGAGATATTTCCGGTGGAGGTCTCTGGGGATTCGGCCTGGTTATCGCAGCGGGATGTCTGCTGGCCGATAAGATCGGCTACGGCATCCTCATGGGCTTTGCCTTCCTCATGCACGTCTTGTCTTTCGCATTGCAACTTGCCACGCCGGAAGTTTACGAGCGATTTGGTAGCGATGGGGTTAAATTAAGCCTGACCATCGCAATGGTCATGTTCTCCATCGCCAACGGGACATGTGAAGTGGTGGTGAACCCCATGGTGGCCGCTTTGTATCCGCGCGAAAAAACTCATTATCTGAATATCCTTCACGCCGGTTGGCCCGGAGGATTGATCGCGGGTGGACTTGTTTCCTATTTCATGAACGGGGGAACGATCGGTGACTGGGCGCCATTGGGCAAGGTTCATTGGATGGTCCAGATGTCCATGTTTTTCATCCCAACATTAATTTATGGCAGCATGGTGCTGGGGCAGCATTTACCCAGATCGGAAGCGAGCCAGGCCGGAGTTGATTTTGGCACCATGTTGGCGGTATTTGCGTCGCCGATACTCTTGCTACTGTTGGTAATCCACGCCCTGGTGGGCTATGTCGAATTAGGCACCGACAGTTGGATCGGCAACATTACCGGTAGCATTATGGACGATCCTGCCCGAGGCCTTCTCTTGTTTGTGTACACCTCGGGATTGATGTTTACGTTGCGGTTTTTTGCCGGTCCCATTGAGCATCATCTGTCGCCCCTCGGATTGCTTTGCATCAGCGGCATATTCGGAGCAATTGGACTAACTTTGTTGGGAGGTGCGGAAGGAATTCTCATGTGCGTGGTCGCCGCCACGGTGTACGCTTTGGGCAAGACATTTCTTTGGCCTACAATGTTGGCAGTTGCATCGGAACGGTTTCCCAAAGGAGGCGCGATCGTCATTGGAGCGATGGGCGGCGCCGGGATGCTCTCGGCAGGCCTTCTTGGTGTGCCGGGAATCGGCTTTAAACAAGACTATAATACATCTTCCGAGCTTAGGGCGAACGCACCTTCGGCTTTCGAACGTTACGCGGCTGAGAAAGAAAAAACATTTCTGGGAGTCTTCAGGACCAAAGCTCTCGATGGCGCCAAGGTAGGCGTCTTGGAATTGTCTCGAGACATTTCCAAACTCGAAGAACAGGCCGCGAAAGAAGAGAGTTCAGCCAAGAAAGCAAAAATCGCAGAGGAGATCAAGGAAAAGACACTGGAACAAGATAAGACAATCGAAAGAAATAAACTGAAGGATTGGTGGGAAATCAACGAGAAATACAAGGAGCAGGACGAGAAAACGATTCTAGAAGCCAGGCTTCACGGCGGCCGCAAAGCACTGGAACTGACCGCCATCGTCCCGGCTACCATGGCAGTCTTATATCTCTTTCTCATCCTGTACTTTAAGACCCAAGGGGGTTACAAACGGTTGGAAATCTAAGCGCGCCCCAATCGCAAATCCTTTGCTACAATGGCTTACAGACGGCCACCCGCTGGTAAATGGCCGTCTGTTCTTGTATGGGAAAATGAAGGAACACGATGGTTGGGTCGCGCACGTTCACTTTTCTCGGGACCGGCACGTCCGTCGGGGTACCCATGGTGGGGTGTGCGTGTGCGGTCTGCAAGTCTGGCAATCCGCGCAATCATCGCTACCGCTGTGCCGTTCTGCTCCGGCTGCCCCAGGGGAACTTGGTCATTGACACGCCGCCGGAACTGCGCCTGCAACTGCTCAGGGAAAATGTCCCGCTGGTTCACGCGGTATTGTACACCCATTACCATGCCGACCACGTCTTCGGGCTCGATGATGTCCGGCCCTTTCCCAAGTTGCTCGGCGGACCGGTGCCGTTATTTTGCACCGCAGAGGTGGAACGCTTTATCCGCAACACTTTCGCTTACGCTTTTCGTCCATATGCCGAGCAAAGCCCGTTGGGATATGTGCCGCAGCTCACCTTTCAGCGGATCACCGAAGAACCTTTTCAAATTCTTGGGGAGCGGATCACGCCGGTTCCCTTGATTCACGCCCATTTCAACGTGTTCGGTTTTCGCATCGGCAATATCGCCTACTGCACCGACGTCAATCGTATCCCGGAGGAGAGCTGGCGCTTGTTGGAGGACCTCGATGTTTTGGTCTTGGATGCCCTGCGCAACCGCCCTCATCCGGCCCATTTCGGTCTGAGCGAGGCGTTGGATGTGATTGCGCGTTTGCAGCCGCGGCAGACTTATCTGACCCACATGTCGCATGAACTGGAACACGTCGCCACGAATAGCCAGCTACCCAGAGGGGTTGAACTGGCATATGACGGCTTGTCATTCGAGTTTTAGGGGATTGAGGAATCGCGCTAATGGTTGGTGTCCCGGACGATTTTTTACATAAGCTACGTAAATTTGGCCAGGAACACACGCTGGCCTGGTGGGACGACTTACGCGACTGCGAAAAACAGGAACTGCTAGCAGAGCTACAGTCCCTGGACCTGGAAGGGCTGCAAGAGCTTTTTTCAGACCGGGAATCAACCTTTGCCGTACCTTCCTTTGACCGGATTGCCCCGATTCCGGTAGTGCGGCTGGATGCGGACAATCGGGAAGCCCGCCAGCGCGGCGAGGAGGCGCTGCGCCAGGGACATGTGGCCGTACTGCTGGTGGCCGGCGGGCAGGGGAGCCGGCTCGGTTTTGCGCATCCCAAAGGCATGTATCCCATCGGTCCAGTCTCGACAAACAGCCTCTTTCAGATCCATTCGGAAAAAGTCCTGGCTCTCAGCCGGCGGCACGCCCGGACGATTCCTTTGCTGGTCATGACCAGCCCCGCCACCCACTTGGAAACCGAAAGTTTCTTTAGACAACACCAATTCTTCGGCCTGCCAGCCGGCGATGTCTTTTTCTTTTGCCAGGGAACCATGCCCGCCCTGGATTTGCAAACCGGAAAATTGCTTCTGGAAACCAAGGGCCGGCTTTTTACCAGTCCCAACGGGCATGGCGGAACCCTCACCGCCCTGGCGGCAACCGGGCTTCTCGAGCGGCTTCGCGCCCGAGGCATCCGGCATGTATTCTATTTTCAGGTCGACAACCCGCTCGTTAAAATCGCGGATCCGGTTTTTCTGGGACATCATCTGCAAGCGAATGCCGAGGTTTCCTCCAAAGTAGTGGCCAAGGAAAGCCCGCACGATAGACTGGGGAACATGGTTTTGGTCGATGGCCGATGCTCCATCATCGAATATTCCGATTTACCCGATCAACTGGCCCATCAACGGGACGGCGACGGCCGACTGCGCATTTGGGTCGGGAACCCTGCCATCCATATATTCTCAGTTGATTTCCTCGCCCGCGTCACGCGCTGTCAAGCAAGTGTTCCGTACCACGTGGCCCGGAAAAAAGTGCCGCATGTGGACGATCAGGGCAATCCGGTCAACCCCGAGCGCGAAAACGCCTTGAAGTTTGAAAAATTTATTTTCGATGTCTTTCCCCTGGCCGAGCGATGGACCGCCGTCGAAACCTCCCGGCCCGATGAATTTGTTCCTTTGAAGAATGCCAGCGGAGCCGATTCGCCCCAGACGGTTCACCAGGCGCTTTGCCGATTGGCGGCTTCCTGGTTGGAGAACGCCGGCGTTCGCGTACCGCGGAAATCCACCGGTGAAGTAAAATTTCCCCTGGAAATTAGCCCGTTGTTTGCCCTGGACGCCGAGGAGTTGGCCGACAAGGTGAATCCTTCTCTGGTAATTGAAGGTCCCTTGTTTCTGAGATGAAGGGAAGGATCCATGTTACACGCATTAATCATGGCTGGGGGCGGAGGAACCCGGTTCTGGCCGCGGAGCCGCCAAAACCGGCCGAAGCAGTTTTTGACGCTGGCTGCCGATCGGTCACTATTGCAGCAGGCGGTCGATCGCATTGAAGCCGCCGTGCCGCCCGAGCGAACGTGGATCATAACCGGCGAGAGTTATGGCGCCGAGACCGCCCGCCAATTACCCAATCTTCCCGCTAGTCGGATTATCGGCGAGCCCTGCGGCCGGGACACTGCTGCCTGCATCGGGCTGGGAGCTGCTCTAATCGCCCGGCAAGAACCGGAAGCCGTCATGCTCGTGACGCCGGCCGATCATGTCATCGAGCCGGTCCAGGAATTCCGCCGCGCGATTCATGTTGCCGAGCAAACCGCCCAGGAGAATCCCAATGCCCTGATTACCTTCGGCATACCCCCCACCAATCCGGCCACCGGCTACGGCTACATTCAGCGCGGGCCCGAAATCGCCACTCGCCAGGGCGTCGGCGTGTACCGGGTGCTCGCATTTCGCGAAAAACCCAATCGCCAAACTGCGGAGCAACTGGTCGCTTCCGGCCAGTACTACTGGAACAGCGGTATCTTTGTCTGGAAATCCCGGACCATCTTGCAAAACCTCAGGGAACATAGACCGCACCTGCACGCCGCGATCCTGCGGATCGCCGACGCGTGGGCCACGCCCCTTCAGGAAAAGGTCCTGCGCGCAGAATTTGAACAACTGGAACGCATCAGCATCGATTTCGCCGTCATGGAACGAGCCAGGGATGCGCTGGTGCTCGAGGCGCCCTTCCGCTGGGACGATGTTGGAAGCTGGTTGGCGCTGGATCGGATGAATCCCCAGGACGCGGAAGGGAACACGGTCCTGGCCCGTCATTGCGGGCTCAAAACCAAGAATTGTATTATCGTCGGCGAATCGGACCGGCTCGTGGCCACCGTGGGAGTGGACAACCTGCTCATCATTCAAGATGGGAACGCCATCCTGGTCGCCGACCGCCGCGACGAGGGAACGATCAAACAACTCGTGGAACTTCTGAAACAAAAAGGCCTGGAGAACTACCTGTGACGCGCGGGCCAAGGTTGCTCGGAATTGATTACGGCAGCGTCCGCATCGGTCTGGCCATCTCCGATGCGAACCGGCAAATTGCCTCACCCCTCGCAACTTACCGGCGGACGAGCAAGCAATACGATTCAAGGTACTTCCGCCAACTGGTCGAGACGGAAGAAATCAGCGAGCTGATTGTCGGTTTGCCGATCCACCTGAGCGGGCGCATCGGCAAAAAGGCAGAGGAAGCCCGCGCTCTCGGGAAATGGCTGCACGAAGTGACGGGATTGCCGGTGATTTTCTGGGACGAGCGTTTCACCAGCGCAGAGGCGGAAGATCATTTACTCGCGGCGGGATTGACAAGCAAACGCCGCAAAGAACGCCGTGACCGGGTGGCAGCCCAAATTCTCCTTCAATCGTATTTGGATGCCGGCTGTCCCGGAGAGCAACCGATTGCACCGCTTTCCGAGCCGGAAGCGTAAGACGAGCCCGAAGAGTAAGCGAGGAATAAGCCCGACTCACGAGCCGGAAGCGGAAGAACCGAACGCGACAATGATCGCATCGTCTATATGTTATCAATGACCAAGTTTTTCGGTTAGAAATTCGCCGCCCCTCAATGCGGGGCAACGGAAGTTCGATGATCACGGTACGTAGGTTGGTGAAAGATCATGGTCCGCTACGGGTATTGAACGGGGTCTCCCTGACGGTCCTGCGGGGCGAAGTGGCTGCCGTCATTGGGCCGTCTGGAGGCGGCAAGAGCACCTTGCTGCGCTGCATCAACGGGCTTGAAACGTTTACGGAAGGGGAAGTGCGGGTCGATCAATTGCAACTCAAACCCGGACTGTCGGGGGGAGAAAACGGCAATCATTTGTGCCAACTCCGCCGGAAGGTTGGCATGGTCTTCCAGCAATTCCACTTATTTCCCCACATGACCGTGCTCGATAATGTCCTGTCCGGGCCGCGCTATGTCTTGGGAATGAAGCGTGCCGAGGCGGAACCCGCCGCCCGCCGGCTGCTGGCCCAGGTAGGGCTCGCGGAAAAAGCCGATGCTCGGCCCGAACAATTATCCGGCGGGCAACAGCAGCGCGTCGCCATCGCCCGGGCGCTGGCGGTGAAACCGGAAGTAATCCTGTTCGATGAACCGACCAGCGCGCTCGACCCCCGCATGGCCGCCGATGTTTTGAAGGTGATCGCGGACCTCGCCTGCGCCGGCCAGACCATGCTGGTGGTCACCCACGCCATGCATTTTGCGCGCCAGGTGGCCCACACCGTTCACGTAATGCACGAAGGAAAAATAGCTGAGTCCGGCCCGCCGAAACAAATATTTGAAGAACCGCATTTGGACGTGACACGCGCCTTTCTCTCCCAGGCGCTGCAATAGCCTGAGGTCAGAAATCAGAGGTCACCTGAATTCTGATGTCTGACTTCTGACCTCCGAAATCTGACGTCTCACCTCTGAGGCTCTTTATGGCGAAACGACTAATAAAAGTCGGCCACAGCCCCGATCCGGATGATGCCTTCATGTTTTATGCCCTGGCTCATCACAAACTCGACACCGGCGACCTCGAATTCCGCCACGAACTCCAGGACATCGAAACGCTGAACCGCCGTGCCCTGCAGGGCGAACTCGAGGTGACCGCGGTAAGCATTCACGCCTATGCCCTGTTGACCGATAAATACACGCTCTTGCCTAGCGGCTGCAGCATGGGCGATCGTTATGGGCCGATGGTCGTGGCCCGCCGTCCGCTGTCGGTTGCAGACCTGGTAAAAGCACGCATCGCCGTCCCGGGCACTTTGACCACCGCTTTTTTGGGACTGCGCCTTCTTTTGTCAGCTCCCTTCACCTATGAAGTGGTGCCGTTCGATCAGATTCTCGGTGCGGTGGCGGCGGGGCGTTTCGATGCCGGCCTGATCATCCATGAAGGCCAATTGACGTTTCAAAACCAGGGCTTGCACTGCGTTGTCGATTTGGGCGTCTGGTGGCAGGAACAGACAGGCCTGCCGCTACCCCTCGGAGGCAACGTCGTCCGCCGTAACCTCGGCCGCGATACCATCCGCCAGATCAGCGGCTTGCTAAAAGAGAGCATTCAGTATGGTTTGGCGCATCGCTCGGAGGCTCTTGCGTACGCCTTGCAATACGCCCGCGACATGAACCAGGCGCTCGCGGATCAATTTGTCGGCATGTATGTCAACGAGTGGACCCTCGATTACGGGCCCCGCGGCCGCCAGGCCGTTCGCCGGCTCCTCGAGGAAGCGCATCGCGCCGGCGTGATTCCCAATCCCGTATCGGTCGAATTTGTCGAGTAGGCTCGTATCTCACACGAATGCACGCCCGCGGCTTTCCACGCAAGCTATTCGCGCGCAACAACTTAACCCCCCTTTTGCTACCGTATCTCACGCCACCGTGAGATACGGTGCCGCACCACTTCGTCAAAGCCCTTCCCTCCGCGCTACGAACTGCGGCGCACTCGGTTCGTGCAAAGACC
>Ga0306920_100000674_pt1 | contig 40505 bp, 27 predicted proteins | sample flu12Cox44000170_FD_204666 | JGI IMG/M metagenome (GOLD analysis project Ga0306920, IMG submission 204666) | Lab enrichment of tropical soil microbial communities from Luquillo Experimental Forest, Puerto Rico - flux4day.12C.oxic.44.000.170 (v2)... | ecosystem: Environmental > Terrestrial >... | reverse complement strand
GAGCCGCGCAGTCCGGGGCTCCGTTTTGGCGCGCTGCTGCTGGGTTTGTACGAAGGCGAAAAGCTGAGATTTATCGGGCATGTTGGATCGGGCTTTGACGGGAATACACAAGAGTCGATTGGACGGACGCTGAAGGAGCGCGCAGTCCCTCTTTGCACGTTCGAGAAGGTTCCCGACGCCAACGAGCCCGAACATTGGGTCAAGCCGGAGCTGGTGGCGCGAGTGAAGTATTCCGAATGGACGCCGGACCGGCGGCTGCGCCATCCGGTGTTCCTGGGCTTGCGCAACGACGCGCGACCGCAGGATCTGACTTGGAAAAGCGAAGTGCAGGCCGCGAAGGCGGGGGCTCCTCCTTTGCCCGCTCCGAGTCCGAATGTCGTCAGCGCACCGGAGGTCGTCGGCAAGGTCCTGACCGAAAAAGCGCGCATTGAGAATGAACTTTTCAAAGGCACGGCTGAAAGCGCGGTGGTGGAAATCGATGGCAAGCGCATGCGCTGGTCGAACCTGAACAAGGTGTACTGGCCGGAGTCCGGATACACCAAACGCGACCTGCTGGCTTACTACTACCGCATGGCCGACTGCATTCTTCCCTTTCTGAGAAACCGCGCGCTGGTGCTGCGGCGCTATCCGGACGGAATCAAAGGGCAGTCGTTTTTTCAGAAAGACGTGCGCGAAGGGATTCCGGACTGGCTCGAGACGGTTGCCATCGGCTCCGAGGAGAAGGGCCAGGACATTCACTACGTGGTAGCAAACGATCTGGCCTCCCTGCTTTTTCTGACCAGTCTCGGCTGCATCGATCACAATCCGTGGAGCAGCCGCATCGACAGCATCGAGCATCCCGATTACTTTTTCTTCGATCTTGACCCCTCAGATGAAACGGACTTTTCCGTCGTGCTGACCATTGCGCGTGCCTTGCACCGGAAATTGGAGGACATCGGCGTTGCGCCTTTCCTCAAAACCTCCGGAGCGACGGGTTTTCATCTCTACATCCCGGTGGAGCCGGTGTACAGCTACGCGCAGCTGCGAACTTTTGCCGAAGTCGTTGCGCGAATGGTCTCAGCCGAGCACCCCAATCTGGTCACGCACGAGCGCATGGTGGCGAAACGTCCGAAAGGCCGGGTCCTGATCGACGTTCACCAGAACGCCACGGGAAAGCCCCTGGCCGCTCCTTACGTGGTGCGGGCCTTTCCCCGAGCGCCGGTTTCCGCGCCGGTTTCCGCGCGCGAGTTGAAGCCGAATCTGGTCGCCGAGAAGTTCAACATCAAGACCATGCCGGCGCGCGTAGAAGAAAAAGGCGACCTGTGGACCGACTTTTGGAGCAACCGCTTGAAGCTCGAGGACGTGATGGACGAGCTCAGCGCCAGCGTCGCCGACGGCGGGAAGGCCAAGAAATAAAGGAGCACGAAGGAATATGGCGGAGACGGGAAAACTGTATGTCGGAACTTCGGGTTACGCCTACAAACCGTGGAAAGGAACGTTTTATCCCGAGAAGCTCCCCGACAAGGAAATGCTGAAGTTCTATGCCTCGCAGCTACTGACAGTAGAGATCAACTATTCTTTCTACCAAATGCCGAAGGAAAGCACGCTCGAAGGATGGGCAAGCAATGTGCCCGAGAGCTTTCAGTTCGCGCTGAAGGCCAATCAAAAAATCACGCACGTAGCCCGGCTGCGCAATTGTGAAAGCACGCTGAAGCGCTTTCTCGAGGTCGCCAGCGTTCTGCAGGAAGGCAACCGTCTGGGCCCGATCCTGGTGCAGCTGCCGCCGAATTTCAAGTTCGATTCCGCATTGCTTAGAGAATTCCTTGCGCTGCGGCCGACCGCCTTTCGCTTTGCATTCGAAGTGCGGCACGCGTCATGGTACACGGAAGAGACTTACCAACTGCTGCGCAAGTTTGACACCGCGCTGTGCCTTGCCGAGACGGACGAAACCGCGCCGCCCGATGTGGTTACGGCAGGCTTCGCTTACGTGCGCCTGCGGCGCGAGGAGTACTCGGCGAAGGAGCTCGCCGCGTGGCGCAAGCGTTTTGACGGCTGGAATAAGCAAGGCGTTGACGTATATTGCTACGTGAAACACGAAGACGCGGGAAAAGGGCCCAAGTACGCGCGGCAGTTGCTCGAACCGAGCGCTTGATATCTCCTGACGAGGAAGCGAATGCCTGCTAGATGCCGCCGGCTTCACCGCAATGAAGACGCCGCTCGCCGGCACAGACTTCCAGTCCGCCGGGCCCTGGTTCACCTATGACGACACACCCGAACGTCGAGCTGAAGCATTTCTCAGTCGCGCGCGACTTCGCTCCTACGGGCGTGGGCACCTACATCCTGCGCGCGCGAAAGTACGGCAAGTTCCTGTTGCAGGCTCCGATGGACTACCCGCCGGACTGGATGCTGTACGACGTGAGGAAACACCAGGATATCCCGCCCAAATACTACGCGGTGCTCGCAGCCTATTTTGTGAAGTATCTCGAGGAATACCGAAAGCGCGGAATCGAAATCGACTATTTGAGCGTCTTCAACGAACCCGAACAGGTCTACACAAAAATAACATATCCCGAGATTCGCATCCTTCTGCGTGATTTTGTAGGGCCCGCTCTCCGGCGGTCGGGCTTATCGACCAAGATGATGATCAGCGAAGCGCCGGAGCGTCTGGTCGCATTCAGGCGCTATCCCGTGATTCTGGATGATCCCGCCGTTCGCGAGTTTGTTTCCGCGGTCGCTTACCACGGATACGACTTCGCGCACTTTGACCAAATCGCGGAACTCAAGGCGAAGTACCCGGACCTTCAATTCTGGATGGACGAACTCTGCTATGCCTACGAGGCCGGCTACCCCAAGCAAAGCAGCTGCCGATCAGGGAATTCGCCGACGGCGACCGGTGGGGCGACGTTATTTTCGGTGATCTGGAGGCGGGCGCGTCCGCGTGGCTCTACTGGAACGCCATCCTCGACGAAACCGGCGGCCCGTGGGCGCTATCGCCGGTTCATGGCAATCCCGACCCGAACATCCAGCATCCGGTCGTGATCATCAACAAAACCACGCACGAAATCACCTATACCGGCACCTACTACTACCTTGCGCACTTCAGCAAGTTCGTGCGTCCGGGCGCAATTCGCGTGCAAACCACGGGCAGGGCGCAAGGCTTGCGTGTCATGTCATTTCTCACGCCGGATGGCGGAATCGTTGCCCAAGTGTTTGAACAGCAACCGGTCCGATGCTCCGATAAGTTTGCTGCACAGGGGCCATACTCTTCAGATGACGGCACCGGCACTCTCGATCAGCACCGTTTTGTGGTAGGCCGCCGATTGCCGGCTATGCAGTTTTCCACTTCGGGAGCTTCCGTTTGCCGGCCAGGTGCTCGGCGGCCCACTTTCCGAGATAAACGCTCAAAGCTACGCCGTGTCCCGAATATCCGCCTGTCACAATGATGCGAGCGCTTTTCGGATGTCTGCGAAATACCGGCACGAATCCGGGTGTGAGCAGGATCGGCCCGCACCAGCGGTGCGTCACACGGATTTTTCCCAAGGCCGGATGCAGGGCCCGTACTCTCCTTTGCAAACTCTCGAGACGTTCAGCCGCCGCTCCTCTCCGGACATCCACGTTTTCAAGGCCCTTCCACAGCTTTCCTTCGTCGAACTCCGCCGCCTTGTTGTCGCGTGACTCCGTCCGCAGCGATTCTCCCCAGCCAGGAACCAGCCCGCTCCCCACAACCAGCCGTCTATCCGGCGTTGTTTTGCCCCACAGGTATGGCAGGTCCACGGTGTAAAACGGCCGCCCCGAGTTGAGTCCGATCGCCTTCGACTGCTTCCTGCTCAATCGCTCCGTTGCCAGCGCAAAAGTCAATTTCGGCTCGGCCGGCTGCTGGCCGGCGAGGAGGCCGCCTGCCAAATCGACCGACCCCGCATTGGTCGCAATCAACACGCGCTTTGCAAAGACAGTCTTCCGTTTTCGGGCACGGCCTCGGCGCCGGAGGATCCGCAATTTCAACGGTTGGCCAAATTCGACGCCCGTAACCTCTGCCAGCTCGGCGATGTGTGCTCCGGCCCGCTCCGCGGCCCGCGCCAATCCCGCCACCACCTTTCCGGGATCCACAGACCCGCCCGGCACTTTGCGCACCGCCCGCAATTTTCCGGAGTCATTCCAGTTGACGGGAGAACGCCGCATCGCGCGCACCTTTTTGCCGTCCATCGTTCGCGTTCCCCGCGCGAGCTCCCACACTCCCGGCAGCGTCAGATCCGCTTCGATCTCAAGCTCCCGCAGAGTTTCCCGGTATCCCTGCAAGACATCGCCGAGCCCTCTAAGGTTTCCTGCCGCGGTTTCCGCCAGCGCCATTCCGCCTGTGCGTCCGCTGGCGCCGTTTCCAACTCGCTGCGCCTCGAGCAGCAGCACCGATTTCGCCGGAGCCAATCGCTTCAGAGTGGCCGCGGCCGAAAGGCCCGTGAATCCGCCTCCTACAATCGCTACGTCCACCGCCCCGGGCAGTTCCCGAGCCTTGGCCCGGAAGTCCACCGTCCACGGCGCCTTGCCCCAACTCCCTGTGCGCTTTTTCATAGACCCTGTTCGATGCGGCGCACCGATTTCTCGTTCCACCCGCTCCGTGAATCTACCGCCTTGCCGAGTCTCAGCCGCGTTCAGTATGCTGGACGCCTTCCCGCTGCGTGAATGTCGTTCAGACGCGATTGAGCTTGTCATTCCGAATAGCGCGAGGAATCCGCTCTCTCGAAGGCCGCCCACAAAAGGATACGACATGAAATCCCAGATGACCTTCCGCCAGACCGATGGGCCTCTTGGTTGTCTGCTTCCGCTCCCGGTTCTGTTCCTGGCCCTCGCACCATCGCTCTTCGCGCAGTCTCCCTCTCCCGCTCTGCTGGTTCTTGAAAAATCGGACAACGCTCTGGCCATCGTGGATCCCGCCACTTTCAAAATTGTCGGCCGGGTGCCTGCAGGCCCGGACCCGCACGAAATCGTCGTTTCCTCCAACGGCCAACTCGCTTACATCTCGAACTACGGCGGCCTCGACAGCAACCTCAACACCATCTCCGTTGTCGATGTGGCGGCACGAAAGCCTCTGGCCCCCGTTCAGCTGGGCGCGCTCCACTCCCCGCACGGCCTGCACTACGCAGGCGACAAACTCTATTTCACGGCCGAGACCAACAAGATTGTCGGCCGCTATGATCCCGCCACTAACTCCATAGACTGGATCCTTGGTACCGGACAGGATCGCACCCACATGGTCCTGGCCGACGAAACGCAAAACCGCATTTTTGCCTCCAACGTCAATTCCGGAACCATCAGTATTATCGAGGAGGTCGTCGTTCCCGCTCCCGGTCCGCCTCCGGGCGCAGCTGCGCCGCCCCAGCCGCAAGGCTCTGCGCGCAAGGATTCCCTGATCACGACCGTACCCAGCGGCCGCGGCTCGGAGGGTTTCGACGTCGGCATCAACCGTACCGAGCTGTGGGCTGCCAATGCGCAAGATGGAACCGTCACCGTCATTGATGTGGCCACGAAAAAACCGCGCCTCACTTTTCCGATTTCCGTGCAGCGTGCCAATCGCCTGAAATTCACGCCCGACGGCAAGCGCGTTCTCGTTTCTGGTCTCGGCGGTAACCAGCCCGGCTCGTCTGACGCTCCCAATCTTGTGGTCATCGACGTCGCGACTCACAAGGAAATCAAGAAGTTCAACCTGGGCGGGGGCTCTGCAGGAATCCTCGTCCTGCCCGACGGCTCCCGCGCTTATGTCGCCGTCAGCGCCAAAGACAAAGTCGTCGCTATCGACCTGCAGAAGCTCGAGGTCGTCGCCGAGCTTCCCACGGGCAAAAATCCCGACGGCCTAGCCTGGGCTGCGCCGCGCTGACGAGGTGCCATGGGATTGTTGACTGAACTCAAGAGAGACGGGGCGCGCCCGGCTTAGGAAAACTGCGGCAGCAAACCGCTAGGTGCTTTCGCCGAGGGGGAGGAAGTACTGCGTGCCTTTCACCGGTTCCTGCAGTCGGCGCAACAACTGCTGCAAGTCCTCGTTGCGCGCCACAAAATCAATTTCCGAGGTATCAATCACCAGCAGATCGGAAGCCTCGTAGCGGAAAAAGAAATGTTCGTAGGCCCGCGAGACCTCTTCCACGTACTCTTCTGAAATCTGGTTTTCGTCCTTGGCGGCCTTTTTTGCTATGCGCGCGCGTAGCACTTCCGGTTTGGCCTGCAGATAGATCACCAGATCGGGCGCGGGCAATCCGGCCGTCAGCTCTCCGTAGTAACGCTCGTAAAGCTTCAGTTCCTGGTCATCCAGGTTGAGGTTCGCGAAGATGCGGTCCTTCTCCATCAAGAAGTCGGACAGCAGCGGAGCCGGCGATTCCGCCGCAAGCGCTTCGCGCAGACGCTTCTGCCGCTCGAAAAGGAAATGCATCTGCGCGCGCAACGCCGCGCCGGGCGCCTCCTTGTAGAACTCGCCCAAAAACGGATTGTCTTCGCAATCGTAAACGCGTCGGGCGTGCAGACGCTCGGCCAGGATCCGCGCCAGTGTGGACTTCCCCACGCGCAGCGGGCCCTCGATCACCATGAATTGGGGAGCGTGCGGACCACGCTGTGGCTTGAGAGCGCGTTTGGCTGAAGACGATTCGTGCGCCGTCATCGGTTGGTGTCGCCGCGCTTTGGCGCCGCGATCGCGTCAGAGAGTATAGCAAGGAAAGTTCGATCTAGTGAGCTCTGCGGGCTGCGCTTCTGACTAAGGCGTAACCATCAGCACGACGAATGAGTCAGGCTTCATTTTGCCGCGCCTCTCGCCCTGCGCGGGAGCATCGAAATCCGCGGCCGGAAGGAAAATATTGTGCGTCTTCAGGTCCAGCGCCATGGTCCGGGCGCTTTTTTTGGTCGGTACGTTTGCTACGACCGAGAATTGGTCGGCCGAATCTTCATGTACGACAGTCAATGTGCCTTCGCCATTCGATGCAAAGGCAAGCTTGGTTTCCGGATCGAAGGCGCTGGCGTCGGTCCCCGCTCCGGTGGGCAAGGTGGCAACGATCTTCCCGGTATCGGCGTTCACCACCGCCATCATGCGGTTGTCGCAGGCCACAAACAGCCTTCGCGCCTCCGTGTCCATCGCCAAGCCGGAAGGCTCGGTGCAAGGCGCGAGCGGCCAGCGGTGCAGCACCGTCAGTTTTGCCGCGTCCACGCTGACCAGCTCCGACCGATCCTCCACGTTGACAAAGAGCGTGCCCTTGGTATCCGCCGCCGCGAATTCCAGTTTGCCGCCGATCGCCACCGTGCCCGCTACTTTGCCGTCGGCCGCGTTGATCGCGGTGATGTCTCCGCTGCGGCCGTTCATGGCGAATACGCGTTTGCTCGCGGCATCGTAAACGATCGCGTCAGGATTGGTGCCGGCGGAGACTAATCCGAGCGTCTTCAAGGACTTCAAGTCGAAGACCGTGATGTTGTTGGTCGCGCCATTGCTGATATAACCGCGGCCAAACTCGGCCGCGATCGCGATGCCGTGAATCCGCTGCGTGCCGGGCACGTCGCCGATTTTCGCCTGCGTATCGGCGTCGAGCACAACCACGTGCGTGTCGTGCGAAATGTAGACTCGCCGTGCCACCGGATCGGTGGTGGCATAGTCCCATCCGCCGTCGCCGCCGATCGGGATGGTTTTCGCTACGCGGTACCCGCCGGCGTTCGCGCTTTTTGGCGCTCTTCGCGGCGTCGAGGAAAGTGCAGCCGCGGCCGCTAGAGATATGGTTAAAAAGCAGATTGCCGCCAGAGATGCAATTCGCTTGCTCATGAACATTCCTCCGGCCGGCCAGGTCGCCGGCTGACCGAAGGTAGCCAACCGGAGATAAATGGCCGATTAATTCGCGGCGCCGCGGAAATTTAGGTCCAGCTTGCGGCACGGGGGCGATTTGCGTGTATTGTTGACGCAGGTTTGCCGGGGAGATCGCTATGGCGACGACAATAGAAGCAGAAATCGGCGCGAAATCGGCGATACGAACGTCGGCCGGAACTGCGCCGGAGCCGGAAACTGGGCGCAACCTGGCACTGGACGCCTATCGCGGTTTCGTGATGCTGCTGATGATGGCCGAGGTGCTGCAGTTGGCGCGAGTGGCGGCGGCTTACCCAGGCAGCTTCTTCTGGAAGGTTCTGGCATTCAACCAGACGCACGTGGAGTGGTTTGGCTGTTCGCTTCACGACACCATTCAACCGGGATTTTCCTTCCTGGTCGGCGCGGCCCTTCCCTATTCGCTGGCCAGCCGAATGGCGAAGGGAGCGCAATTTTCTGAACTGTTGGGGCATGCGCTGTGGCGTTCCTTGACATTGATCGCGCTGGGCGTGTTCCTGCGCTCCATGGATCGTCGCATGACGTACTTCACCTTCGAAGACACTCTTTCGCAGATCGGTTTCGGATATACGCTGTTGTTTCTCATCGCTTTCTATTTCGCCCGGCCAGGACGAATGAAATGGGTGTGGACGGCGCTAGCCGCGATCTTGCTGGGCTATTGGGCGTTGTGGGCGTTGTACCCGGCCGCGCCTGCGAATTTCGATTGGCCGACGGTCGGGGTCTCCGAGGAATGGAACGCCCAGCACAACTTCACGGGGTTTGCCGCGCACTGGAACAAGAACTTCAATTTTGGAAACAGGTTCGACCAGTGGTTTCTGAACTTGTTTCCGCGCGAGAGCCGATTTGAATACAACGACGGCGGATATCTAACGCTCAGTTTCATTCCCACGCTGGGAACAATGATGCTGGGACTAATCGCCGGAGCGTGGATGCGGGAATCGCAAAAAACTCCGGTGAAACGACTCCTGCTGGCGGGCGCAGCCGGCATCGCGACCGGACTTGCACTGCACTACCTGCACATCTGCCCGGTCGTGAAACGCATCTGGACGCCGTCGTGGACAATATTCAGCGGCGGGATCTGCTTCCTGTTTCTTCTGGCGTTCGCTTGGATCATGAACGTGAAGGGCCACAGGAAGTGGGCCTTCCCGCTGATTGTGGTGGGCATGAATTCGATCGCGGCCTACTGCATTGCGCATTTTCTCGAAGGATTCCTTGCCAGCAGCCTCGCGATCCATTTGGGCTCCACCTTTTTTCAATTTGCCGGACGGGGCCTCGAGCCACTGCTTGAAGGGGCCACCATTCTGTTTCTGTACTGGCTGATTCTGCTGTGGATGTATCGGCGAAAACTGTTCCTGAAAATCTAAGCAAGCTTGAAAATCGATTTTACGACGGTCAAGGTCGCAACCAGATCTCGCGTCGCGCGCGCACAAATTCGTCGTCGTTTAGTTCAGGGTATGCCAGGTAGACGCGGTCGATGTCCTCGCTCTGGCCCGGACTGAGCATCTCCTGCGGATCGAGACACCAGATTCCTGCCAGGAGCCCTTGCCGGCGCAGGACCTCGTGAAGGCCGGCGATGCAGCCGGCAAACTGATTCGCAGCGTCGAAGAACGCGGCGTTAGAATCGGTGATTTGCGCGGACTTTTCCAGCATGCGCGGCGGAATCGGGCGGTCTTCAGCTGCGAGGGACTGGCATTCCGAGAGAAGTTCGACTGCGCGCTTTGTCCACACGGCCCAATGGCCCAAAAGTCCCCCGACGATACGCCGCCGCTGCTGTGGCATCCCGGCGTGAAAGGAAAAAGGGGTAAGCAGATCGAGCACAATGTTGTCGTCGTTGCCGGTATACAGCGCGATGTCCCGGCCCGATTCGGCGACGGCCCGAACAACGTCCAGCGTCTGGTAGCGGTTGAATGGCGCAATCTTGACGGCAACCACGTTTTCGATCTGGGCGAACCGCCGCCAGAAGGAATAAGGGAGCAAGCGGCCACCGACCGCAGGCTGTAGGTAGAAGCCGACCAGCGGAAGAATTTCCGCCACCGCTCTGCAGTGGACAAGAAGTTGTTCATCATCCCATTTGGCGACGGCGCCCAAGCTCAGCAGGCCCGCGTGGTATTTGAGATCGCGCAGCAAGGTCGCTTCCGCAACAGCTTGACGCGTTTCGCCGCAAACGCCACCAATGCGCGCGAGCGGAGCCGCACGTTGGAGGTCGGCGTTGTCCATTTCCTCCGCAGCCAGCCGCAAGACCGGTTCGAACAGCCCGATTTGCGGTCGACGAATCGCAAACTGCGTCGTGTGTACCCCGACGGCGAGGCCGCCGGCGCCAGCGGCCACGTAATAGCGGGTAAGCGCTCTTTGCCTCCGCTCGTCCAGGCGGCGCTCGGGCGTGAGGGCCAGCGGATGGGCTGGGATTACGGTTCCCTTTCCTATCGTCTGGCGGATGAGCGGGGCGATGGTTTGCGGCATGGGTCTCGAATTGGTTTCAAAAGCGACCAGCGCGTTCTTCAAAGTGAGTCGGTTTGGCCAGAGTGGTTCCGTCCCGGACCACCCAGTCGGCGATCCAATCGAGCATCTGACCGATGCCAACCGGAGGTTTGCCGAATAGCACGAAGGCTTTGCTGGCATTGCTGAGCAAAGCGTCACCGGATTCAATACCCTCGAAGGTGACCGGCTTGTGCAACCGCGTTGCGAACTCCTCGGCCAATTGGCGCACGCTCAAGATTTCGGGACCGGTAATATTCAAGACGTTGGGAGGAGCCGTAGCGTGCGCGAGTGATTCGAGGCTCACCGCCGAAGCGTCTCTTTGCCAGATGGTGTTCAGATAGCCCATCGTAAGCGAAACCGGCCGGCCGGAATACACCTTCTGCGCAATGTCGAGTAGAACGCCATAGCGAAGCTCGCTGGCGTAGTTCAACCGCAGAATCGTCATCTTCGTATCATTGGCACGGCTGAAGTGCTCGAAGATTCGTTCCCGGCCGAGGCAACTCATGGCGTACTCCCCGGCTGGGTTCAGATCGTCCTCCTCGCGCGAGCCGCCGCTGGCCAGGGGAGAGAGTCCGTACACGTTGCCGGTAGAAAAAACAGCGATCCGGCTGGTGCGATAGCGCTCGGCAACCCGGCCGGGCAGGAATGTGTTCATGGCCCAGGTACGCCACTCCTGGCCGGTCGAGCCGAATTTCATGCCGGCCATGTAGACGACGTTTCTGGCGTCGGGAAGATCGGCGAGAGCGTGGCGATCGAGGAGGTCGGAGCGAACGGTCTCGACACCCCAGTCAGCCAGGCGACGCTCCAGTGCAGGAGACGAAAAACGCGAGGCTCCGATCACACGGCGCTTCACGCCGGCGGCGTCAGACGCCCTCTTGGTCATGCGTGCGAGCGTCGGGCCCATTTTTCCGGCGACGCCTAACACCACAATATCCCCGTCGAGAGAGCGCATAGCGCGGACCAACCCTTCGGTCGGTTCGCTCAAGAGCTCTTCCAGATGGGCTTCGTCGCGAATTGAATGGAGTCCCGTCTGCATTCTAGTTTCGGTTGTACCTTGCGAAATCCTGCATGGCTTGAGGGATTGTACTCAAAATGCGCATGGGCCGTCGCTTGGATTCGGGTATGCTGCAGGCTTCCAGGAATCTTCATGCGACTTCGCGAAATGACCAAGAAAGATATTCCGGGTGGAGTGCGCTTGAACACTGTCGCCGGCTGGAATCAGACCGAAGTCGACTGGAACCGATTCCTCGACGGCAGCGCCCTGGGCTGTTTTGTCATGGAAGACGGCGGGAAAGTGGTTGGGACGGCGGCGACATTTTGCTATCAAGACCGCTTCGCCTGGATCAGCATGGTGTTGGTGGATCCCGAGTACAGGAATCGCGGAATCGGCACCCAGCTTCTAGCGCGAGCCGTTCAATATCTGGATGAGAGTGGCATTCCGACGCTCAAGCTGGACGCTACGCCGCTTGGCAAGCCGCTCTATGAAAAGATGGGGTTCGTGCGGGAATACGAAGTTGAGCGCTGGATTCTGAAAAGAACCGCCCGGCGGGAGCTCGCGACATGCGACAGCAACCTTCCCGCCGACGAGCTGCCCGAGATCTTCAAGCTCGATTGCGATCTTTTTGGGGCCGACCGAAGCCCGCTGCTCGGCTCGCTCCATGACCGCGCACCGGAATTCACTCTGGCCGCAGCGAAGGGCACCCAGCTAGAAGGCTATGCATTCGGCCGGCGCGGCCTGTTTGCGGACCATCTGGGGCCATGGACGACAGGTGATGGCGAGACGGCACGAGGATTGCTCGCCGAGTTCTTGCGCCGCTCATCGCGTGAAACCGTTCTGGTGGACGCCATGAAGTCCAATCGCCTGGCGGGTGAAATCCTGCACTACAGTGGATTCACGGTGGCCAGGCCGCTTACGCGCATGTACCGCGGACCGAATGCTTTCCCCGGCAAACCCCATCTGTTAGGGGCCATAATCGGTCCAGAATTTGGATGAAATCCTGGCGCGACTCGGGTTAAGCTTCGCAGCTTGTGACCAACCCGCGCGCCACCGTAGAAACCGGTATCCCGGTCGAGCCCGTCCATCCCGCAAGTGGCGCCTATTACGGCTGGTGGATCGTACTCGCGGCTTTCCTGAATCTTTTTTTTGTCGTCGGTATTCTTTTCTACGGCTTTCCTGTCTTCTACCCGTACTTCGTCGAATCCCTTCAATTCACCAGAGCTCAGCTGACGCAAGGATTTCTGTTGGGCTTTTTGTTTGCTGGCTTGCCGTTTGGCATTCTGGCCGGCGCGCTGATCGACCGCATCGGCGCGCGCACGGTCATCTTGGTTGGCGTGGGGCTGGTCTCGGCTTCGCTCATTCTGATGAGCATGATGAGCCGGTTCTGGCAATTCGAACTGCTTTGCATTGTTGAGGTGGTTGGCTACGTGTTCGCCGGCCCGATTGCGAACCAGGTCCTAATCGCGCGATGGTTCGAGCGGCGGCGCGGGCAGGCGATGGGATACGCGTACCTTGGACTGGGCCTCGGCGGAGTGGTCGCGCCGCTGCTTGTGAACTATCTGGCGCGGAGCCTTGGCTGGCGGCATGCCCTGGAGCTGATCGGAGTGACGATCCTGCTGGTGCTCGTTCCGACCGGCCTCTGGATTACGCGATCGAAACCCGCAGACCGGGGAATTACACCGGAACACTTCGGAGAAGCGCCGCGGGCGGGCCAAGCACCTGTTCCCGGCGCCGAAGCCTTGGGCGTGGCGCAAGCAGTTCGCGCGGTGCCGTTTTGGCTGATCCTGCTCGGGTCCGCGCTGGCCATCGGAGCCATCGGTGCGGTCATCCAGCATTTTATTTTGTTTCTGAAGGATTCCGGATATTCCGCGACCGCGGCGTCGCGAACCATGAGCATTCTGCTGACCGCCAGCCTGGGAGGGCGGGTGATCGTCGGACACATGGCCGACCACTTCCGCAAGTCGTACATCATGGCTATTTTCTATTTTCTCATCGGTGCGTCGGTATTCTTGCTGGCCTATCCGCAATCCACGCCGGCCGTTTGGACGTTTGCGCTGGTGTTTGGCTTTTCCATGGGGGCGGATTACATGCTGATCCCGCTGGTTGTCTCGGAAAATTTTGGAACCGCTGCTCTGGGAAAAATTCTCGCCCTGATCATCATGGGCTATTCGCTTGGACAGTGGGCGGGGCCGTGGCTGGTGGGCAGGCTCTTCGACCTGCGGCACAGCTACGACTTCGCCTGGAGACTGGTGGCGGTTCTCGCGGTCCTCGGTGCGGGCGCGATCTACGCGATTCCTGCGTCTGCACTGCGCCGGCGACGAGCCCCATAGCTCTCTGAGCAAGAAGGCACCGCCACCTGCCGTTTTCTGGGAGCCCGAGGCAGGTCTTGTGACCGCAAGTAACATCAAAATCGTTACTTCTTGCGCCACGAAGGTTTTTCCCCTATGCTACGCGGCAACTGGGGTGACCTATGAGGAATCGCAAGTTTGTATTGGTTTTAATCGTTTTAATAATGCTGGCAAGTGTCAGTGGGGTACGGGCCGACGTGACCGGCTCGATCCTGGGCGTGGTTCATGACCGTTCTGGCGGGGCCGTGGCCGGAGCACAGGTTGTTGCGACCAACGTCGCGACGAATCTTAAGCAGGAAACGGAGTCGGCGTCGGATGGTTCGTTCCGCATCCTGGCCTTGCCCGCCGGGACCTACAAGCTCACGGTGAACGCCAAGGGCTTTCGTCCATTCGTCGAAAGCGACATTGTAGTGCAAGTCAACGACAAGCTGACCTTCGACGTCACTTTGGATGTCGGGTCGGTAACAGATACGGTCGAAATCGAAGCAAATGCGGTGCAGGTGCAGACCGAAAACACGCAGCTCGGCGATGTGATTGACTCCAAAAAGATGTTGGCGCTGCCGTTGAACGGACGCAGCTATCTCGACCTGCTTGGCCTGCAGGCGGGCGTTGCGCCCGCCACAGCGGAAACCATCCAGCAGGATCGCCCGGTGGCGGGAGGGCTGACGAATGCGGGCAATATCTCGGTCAATGGCCAGCGCGAAACGGCCAACGCTTTCCTGGTAAATGGCGGGGACGTCAGCGAGGGCCGTAACCTGGGCGCCGGATTGGTTCCCAACCTTGATTCCATCGAGGAATTTCGCCTCATAACCAACAGTTTTGACGCCGAATACGGGAAATTCAGTGGCGCGATCATGAATGCCATCACCAAGTCCGGCACCAACAGCTTTCATGGCGACGCTTTCGAGTTCCTGCGCAACGACAAATTTGACGCAAAGAATTACTTCTTTTCTGGGAAGTCAGAGCTACGACGCAATCAATTTGGCTATGCTGCCGGGGGACCATTCTGGAAGAACAAACTGTTCTGGTTCTCCGATTACCAGGGCACGAGAGAGGTAAGAGGCGCCGAAGCCTCTGCAAACGTGCCGACGGACGATCAGCGGCAAGGCAACTTTGATCCGGCAACCTTGACCGGTACGGTTGACGGAGGTTACTGGGCACAGGTGTTAACGTCCCGTCTAGCGTCGGCCACCGGTCAGACGGTAACGCTAAATGAGCCGTACAGTTTCGTCGGGTGTGCGAATACGTCCCAATGCGTTTTCCCGGGCGGCGTGATTCCGCAGGCAGCTTGGGCAGCTCCGGCGTTGAACATCCTGCCCTTCATTCCCGCGCCGACTCCTGGCGGTTGCATCACGACAAACTACTGCGATAACAGCGGGAAGGACAGCGTTTCGGACAACAAGATCGGCGAGCGAGTGGACTTCATCAACAAAAAAACGGGTAACTGGTCCTTCTACTACCATTTTGACAGCTCCGACGTTGGGCGCGCCCTCCCGTCCGCCAGTGTGCAGGGCTTTCCTTCGACTACGCCTCAGCGGGTGCAGCAATTTGTGGTCAGCAATACCAAGACCATCGGGGCGACGGCAGTCAACGAGGCGCGCGCTACCGTGTTTCGCAATGTCCTTCACAGTGATAATCCAGCCGGCAGTTTTGCCAGCCTTTCCTCGCTGGGTTTCGTAACCGGCCCGGGTACTCTCGGCATTATCCCCTCTACGACTCCCGGATATCCGGAGTATGTGCCGCAAACCAACTTTAACCAGCTGGGGATCAATATAGGCGTACCCACATTGAATACCTTCCAGCCGAACACAACCTACACAGTTTCTGACGTGTTTTCCAAGTCGATGGGCAAGCATACCTGGAAGTTTGGCGGCGAATTCCGTTACCTGCAGGTGAACGAACGCAACTACGCCAACCCGAATGGGGGCTTTACATTTGATGGCACGGTGACTGGAGTCGATTTTGCCGACTACCTCCTAGGCGCGACTTCCACTACGAACCAACCTTATACGCAGGCTGCATTGCAGCTTTTAGATTCGCGCACCCGCTACGGTGGCGCATTCGCGCAGGACTCCTGGAAGGTGAAACCCAACCTTACGCTGAATCTCGGCTTGCGCTGGGAAGTCAGCATGCCCTGGTACGATACGCAGGGGAAGCTTCAGGCTTTCATTCCTGGGCAGACCTCCACCGTTTTCCCTCTTTCCCCAACAGCATTGGTATTCCCGGGCGATAAAAACGTTCCCAAGACCCTTGCTCCAACCAGATACAACAACTTCGCTCCGCGGATCGGTATTGCCTATTCGCCTGGTTTCAGCGAGGGAGCGTTAGGGAAGATTTTTGGCGGCCCCGGCAAGACCAGCATCCGCGCCGCTTTCGGCATTTATTACACTTCGGTCGAGGACCTCACCCTTTTCTACGAGGTGGCCGATGCTCCGTTCGGCCTTTATTGGACGTCACCGGTATCGGTCCTGATGGACGAACCGTTCCGGATTCGGGCTACGGGGGCGTCCATAGGACAACGGTTCCCATTCACCGCGCCGATTCCGAACGACCCCAAGAACCAGACATTAGACTTCTCGGTCTACGAGCCGATGAATTTTTTCCCCGGCTACGGCGTTCACAACAAGCTTCCTTACGGCGAACACTTCAACCTTTCGATTCAGCGGGAACTGAGCAAGTCCACAGTTCTGACGCTAGCCTACGTGGGAACCGCAGGTCATCAGCTGATCACACAGAAGGAAGCCAATCCCGGCGTCTCGGCTCTGTGTTTGAGCCTGAACGCGGCAGGGGCCTACGACGACACTCTGAGTAGCCCGGGAAATCCTGTCTTCGGTTGCGGCCCAGGGCAGGAGAACGACGTCTTCAATCTCGCCGCAGCAGCGCCGTGCGGTGCTGTGTTCAACCCGAACTGCGTGTACAGCACGAGGCAGACGTTGAATAGCCCGAATTTCTGCCAAGGCGCGACTCCTCAGGTGTGCTTCGGCAGTGGCAATACCTACACCAATACCAACGCCAATTCGATCTACAATGCGGGGCAAATCACCGTTGAGCGCAAGGCAAGTGACTTTACGTTTCTGGCGGCCTACACGTTCGCCAAGGGGCTGGACGATTCGTCGGCCTTCAATGACTTGGTGAATTTCCTCGACCCGAAGGTGAGCCGTGGCTTGTCGTCCAGTGACATCAGACATAATTTCGTGGCCAGCTACATCTGGCTAGTGCCCTTCGATCGAGCTTTTAAGAGCGCACCGAAACGCTTGACCCAGGGCTGGCAAGTACAGGGCATCACACGCTTCGCTACGGGGTTTCCGATTCAGATGAACCAATCAGATGACGATATTTCCCTTGCGGGCAGCGGGTCCACGGATATGCCCAATCAGATCGGCCCGGTGAAGATTGTCGATCCGCGCAAAGTGAACACCGACTGCCCTACTTTTGACCCGGCGGTTCCAGGCTCCGGAACTGGATGCTATTTCCTGCCGAGTGCGTTTGAACCTAACGCGACCTTGGGAACTTTTGGAACCGCCAACCGGCGCTTCTTCCATGGTCCGGGTTTCAACAACACCGATTTCGGTATATCGAAGCGAACCGTGATCCACGAGAATTATGCTTTCGACCTGCGTGTCGAATTTTTCAACATTTTCAACCATGCGCAATTTAAGAACCCGACCGGGAACATCAACAGCTCAAACTTTGGCATCGTGACCTCAGCCCGCGACCCGCGTATCGGCCAGATCAGCGCGAAGTTCTACTGGTAATCAAGACGCTTCGCGGCGACGTTTCACGGTTGGTTGAGTCTTCCGGGCCGTTCTCCACTAGCATAGGAAGCATGGGAACGGCCCATCACACCCTCGGCGCTTCACAAGTCCTCGGAATGGTGCTGGTATTGGCGCTCGGCATTTGCTTCGCTCGAACTTCCTCTGCGCAAACGGCGGAGCAGTATCGCCAGCGAGCCGTTGAAGCGTCACGGGCCAGATCCTGGGACGACGCCATCGCCAGCTACCATCATGCGCTTGAATTAGAGCCGAACGACGCTCTGACCCACTACAATCTTGCGCTCGCCCTGAAATACAAGGGCGATAGCCGGCAAGCCGTGGGGGAATTTGAGAGTGCGCTGGCACTGAGACCCCGATGGGCCGAAGCGCACTTCGGCTTGGGAGCTACCTGGCTCGAGTTGAATGACCCGGCCGCCGCGCGCAAGGAACTGCAGACCGCCGTGGAGCTCGACCCCAAGAATTCGACGGCACACCGATTGTTGGCACGGGTTGCCGCGCAGCAGAACGACTTAGCGTCCGCTCAAACCGAGCTACGCCGAGCGCTGACTCTGAAGCCCAGCGCGGAAACTCATTTTGAACTCGGACTGGTTCAGGGCCAGCTCGGCAATTTGCCGGGCGCGGCTGCCGAATTTCGCAGTGCGCTCGCGCTCGATCCCAAGCTCTCCGCAGGGCACCACATGTTAGGCGTAACGCTTCGCCGGCAGGGGGACGCCGCCGGCGCCCTGGCGCAGTTCCGCCGCGCCGTGGAACTCGATCCCAAGAATCCCGAAGCCTTGTCTGACCTCGGCATGCAACTCAAAGCGGCCGGCGACACGGCCGGCGCCATCGCGGCGTTTCAGAAAGCCATTGCACTCAAGCCCGACTTCGAGAAGGCGCATTACAACCTGGGCATCGCCCTGCGCTCGGCGGGCAGGCCCGAAGCCGGACAAAAAGAGCTCGATCAGCTCAATGCCCTGCACGAATTCCGGGCCCATCTCGCGCAGTCCAAGATGCTGATTCTCCAGGGCGTGGACGCTTTGAAGCGAGGCAAGCCCGACGATGCACTGCCGCTGTTTCAGAAATCGGTCGAGCAAAGTCCGGACTTGCCGACCGGCCACTACTATCTCGGCGTGACCTGGGAACGCAAGAACGATCCCGGAAGCGCCGAGGCCGCCTACCGCAAGGCGCTCGAGCTGAAGCCCGATTACGCGCAGGCCCATGCGAGCCTGGGGCTTCTCCTTTGGCGCGAAGGCAAGCCGGAAGCCGCCCTGCAGGAATTTCGCCAGGCGGTCTTGTCCGATCCTGATCTTCCCGAAGCGCATTACAATCTCGGTCTCGCGCTCGCTCAATCAGGACTTCTCGACGAAGCGGCCCGGGAACTTGGCGAAGCCGTGAGCCTCAACCCCAGGTACACGGACGCGCGCATCGAGCTGGGCCTTGTTCTCAATCAAAAGAACGACCCGGTCGCTGCTATAAACGTTTTCCGCGAACTGATCCGCCGCGAGCCGAATTTTGCCGAAGCTCACAACAACCTGGGCCTGGTCTATTTGCAATCGTCAGATTCCCAGGCCGCCCAGGCGGAATTTCTCGAGGCCGTCAAGATTAAGCCCGGCTATGCCGAGGCCCATTACAATCTCGGTTTGGCCTTGCAACAGCTCGGAAGGGATAGAGAAGCGCGCGCCGAGGTCGAGAAAGCCTATGCGATCTCGCCGGAGCTTCGCAATACGGCTCGTCCGCAATGAGGCGGCGCCTGAACGGATTTTTGCAACTAAGGAGGAAACAGATGGCGTCTCGAAACAATGCAAACCGCCGCGGATTCATGAAGATGCTCGCGGCTTCACCCCTTCTGGCTCAGATCGCGGCGCAAGGGTTGTATGAAAAGTCCGCGGCGGCCATAGGCCTCGATCCCCGCGGAAACGTCTATTCCCGCCTCGGCGTCAAGACCGTCATCAACTGCCGCGGCACCTGGACCTATCTGAGCGGCTCGCTGCAATTTCCCGAAGTTCGCGCGGCGCAGGAGGAAGCGGGCAAGCACTTTGTGAACGTGGTCGAGCTGCAGCAGGCCGCCGGGCGCCGCCTCGCGGAACTCACCGGAGCCGAATCCGGGCTCATCACTTCCGGAGCGGCGGGCGCCATGGCCGCGGCGACGGCTGCCTGTATTGCGGGCGCCGACCCCAAGAAAATCTGGCAGCTGCCGGATGTCAGCGGCATGAAGCACGAGGTCATCATGGTGGGCGGACGGAGTCCCTTTGACAGCGCCATTCGGCTGGTTGGAGCCAAACTGGTTCTGGTCGAGAAGCCCGAAGAAATCGCCAACGCCGTCACTGCCAACACTGCGATGATCTATACGACCGACCTCGGAGACAAGCTGACACGCGAGGCCGCGATCGCCAAAGACCGTGGCGTGCCTCTCCTGCTTGATGACGCCGCCGGCATTCCACCGGTCGACAACATCAAGCTGTACGCGAAAATGAAGCTCGATCTGTACACCTTCTCGGGCGGAAAAGGCTTGCGCGGGCCGCAGTGCAGCGGCTTGCTTCTCGGCCGCAAAGACCTGATTGACGCGGCATTGCGCAACTGCAGCCCGTTTGAGGGCGCCGTCTGCCGTCCCATGAAGGTCGGCAAAGAAGAGATTATCGGTTGCCTTACCGCGGTTGAAACCTGGCTGACGCTCGATTCGAAAAAGCTGTACGAAGAATGGCATGCCAGGGTAGACCGCATCGGCAAACTGGTCGAAACCGTGCCCGGTGTCAAGACGCTCATCTACATCCCCGACGATGGAAACCGTTACCCCACGCTGCGGGTCACGTGGGACCAGGCGGCAGTCGGACTCACCGTGAGCGACTGCGTGAAAAAACTCCACGACGGCGATCCGGTGATCGAGGCACTCAGCATCGATAATCCGAGCATGGTTTCCGCCGTACAGGAAGGCGACGACAAACCCAAGCCCAATCCCAAGGAAGTGAAAGAAGAGAACCGCCTTGAGCTGGTGTCCATGACTATCCAGCCAGGCGAGGAGATGATTGTGGGTCAGCGGCTCCGCTCCATTCTGAGCGCCGCGCGGCGGGGCAAAGCCGCATGACGCGCGCGAGCGTTCGGTGCGCGTTGTTTCTGGCGGCAGGATGCGTGAACGTCATAAACGCGCAGTCGCGGCCCATTCGAGCGACCGGTTCCGGGCCGGCCAGTCGATTCGGCTCAGCCGGCTTTGAGGGCGACGGTTACGTCTATGTCGCTGGGCAGGGTGCCCGCCGAGCGGACGGTTCGATGCCCGAAAAATTTCCCGAGCAGGTTCGCCAGTCGCTCGACAAGGTGCGGTCGGTCGTCGAGGCGGCGGGGTTGACGATGGACCATGTCGTCTACGTTCAGGTCTATCTCGAAGACGTTTCCCGCTACGCGGAGCTGAACGAAACCTTTGCCGCTTATTTCCCGCAAACGCCGCCCGCGCGCGCCGTTCTTGGAGTTGCACGCAATTCCGAGTCTCCCGTCCAGATCAACGCTGTCGCGGTTCGTGATCTCGCAGGTCGCAAGCCGGTCGCAGCGCCGGGCTTCGGTTTGAGCAAGGCTTTTTCGCCCGGCGTTCTAACGCACGACCGGCTGTTCATCTCGACCATGCCCGGTCTCGACCCGGCTAGCGGCAGTGCTCCTGCTAAGCCCGGCGATCAGGTGGACATGGCGCTCGATCGCCTCCGCTCCGTTTTGCAGGCGGCCGGCCTGACCGCAGAGAACATGGTCTTCGTCAATCCTTACCTAACCTCCGATGTACCGATGCGCGTCATGAACGATCACTACGCGCGGCGTTTTGAATTCGGGAACACGCCCGCGCGAGCCACCATCGAAGTGTCGGCGCTGCCCGAGGGTGCGCACATCGCTTACACGGGCGTGGCGGTTAGAGATCTCTCGCGGCGCCGCGCCGTTCGTCCGAAGAATATGCCGCCCAGTCCGACCGCGAGCCCCTGCGTCTTTGCCGGCGATACCCTCTACTGCTCGGCCAAAAGCGGATTTATTCCGGGGCCGAACGGCGGGGTCTACACGGCGGAAACGGCCAACCAGGCGCGCCAGACCATGCGCAATCTTCTGGACAATCTGGAAGAAGCGGAGATGAATTTTGATCAAGTTGTCGCCACGACGATCTACCTCGACAACCTCGGCGAGTCCGATGCTTTCCACGGCGTCTACCAGAAGTACTTCAAGGGCGCTCTGCCCGCCGAAACAACGCTGCAGCAACTGCCTCCGGGCGACCGCAACGCCACTGCCGATGGGCAGTACCCCGATCTTGAGCAGATGTCGCTCATCGCGGTGCGTTCTTCTTCTGCCGCGCACTGATGCGCCGACGGAGCGCCCTCCTAGGGCCGGCAGTCGAATTTGCCGCAAACCTCCGCCATTTTTTTCAGGCCAGGAATGGCTTGACTCGTGAGGCGAAAATCGTAAGTATTAGAAAGCAATCGCAAGCAACCGCAATCTAATCTATAGCCAAGGGGTTCTTGTTAGGGGTATGAGTCTTTCTCCGGGGAAACGAGTCCGACTCGAGCGAGTATCGAACGCCGCCGGCGTGATTGGGGCGCTTGCCATCGATCAGCGCAGCGCGCTGCGCAACCTGCTTGCCAAGGCCAAACGCACGACGCCCGACGAGATTCCTGCGAGGATGCTCGAGGAATGCAAAGAAGCGGTCAGCCGCATCCTGACCCCTCATGCCAGCGCGATCCTTCTGGATCCCGAATACGGTCTGCCGGCGGCGCGGCAGCGGGCGAAAAACGCTGGTCTCTTGTTGGCTTACGAACAGACAGGTTATGACGCGACGATCCCGGGCCGGCTTCCGCGCTTGCTTGATGAATGGTCTGCCCGGCGGATCCGGGAGGCCGGAGCGGATTGCCTGAAGGTACTGCTCTACTACTCCCCTTCTAGCCCGCCGAAGATCAACGACCTGAAGCAAGCGTGGGTGGAGCGCGTCGGGGCGGAATGCGCGGCGCTCGATATGCCTTTTTTTCTGGAACTGGTGGTCTACCACGACGCGATGGATGAAAAGAGCCTCGAATTTGCACGCATCAAACCGGAGACGGTGGTCGGCAGTTTGACGGAGTTTTCTAAGCCGCAGTATGGCGTGGATGTATTCAAAATCGGCTTGGCCGTCAACATGGCGTTTGTAGGCGAGAGCGGCGGAAACTTTGCGTACTCGAGGGAAGAGGCAAAACAACATTTGCGACAGGCCGGCGAAGCGGCGCGCAAGCCCTTCATCTACCTGTCGGAAGGAGTAAGCAACAAGACGTTCGATGAAGGATTGGCGCTGGCGGCCGAAGCCGGGGTTCGCTTCTCGGGCGTACTTTGCGGCCGAGCGACGTGGAAGGACGGAGTTGAAATCTACGCAACAGATGGCGTTGCGGCCCTGGAACGGTGGCTCAGCCAAGAGGGCGTCGAAAACATTCGCCGCGTCAATGAGCGGCTCCGCCCGGCATGCCCGTGGACATCGTTCGACGGGAATCAGACAGCGGGGTCCGCGCGCTAGCGCTGGGGACCATGTTCCTATGCGTCAGCGCCAATCCCGCAGTCGACAAGCGGATTCGAGTGGCCGAATTCAGAATAGCCGCCGTGAACCGGGCGAAGGAAGCGATTCCGGAGCCGGGAGGAAAAGCGGCGCACGTTGCGCTGGCGCTGCGGGCGCTCGGCGCCGGGCCGCGGTGGATCGGGTTTGCCGGCGGGGCAACGGGCGATTTTCTGGTCCATGGACTCGAAAGCCTTGGAATTTCCGTGCTGGCCGTTCCGGTTCGGGCGGCAACGCGCGAGAACCTGGCGATTGTGGATCGCGCCGGTATCGTCACAGAGCTCTTGGAACCCGGCGGAGCGGTTTCCGCGAAAGAACTCGGAAGGTTCCGCAAGGCCTGCGAGACGGAATTTGCGCGCGGCCGGAAGGCATTGACGGTGATCTTGTCGGGAAGCTTGCCCCCGGGAGCGCCGGTAAGCTTCTATGGCGAGCTGGTCTGCGCCGCGCACAAGCAAGGCTGCCGAGTGATTCTTGATACCAGCGGAGAAGGTTTGCGATTAGGGATAGCAGCGGGGCCCGACCTGGTGAAGCCGAATCGCGAGGAAGCAGAAGCGGCGACTGGTGGGACCATCGAACACAACGCGTCCGCTTCGACGCTCGCCCGCCAGATCGCTCTGATGGGGGCAGGGAGTGTAGCCCTTAGCCTCGGTAAGGAGGGCGTGCTCTGGCTTGGTTCGGGCGACGGAACGACACTGTTTGCCACCGCGCCTGAGGTCAAAGGAAGGTCGGCAGTAGGCAGCGGCGATGCGATGGTTGCGGGCTTCGCCTATGCCAGAGAAAAGAAGTTGCCGCCCCTCGAGGCTCTCCGATTGGCGGTTGCTTGCGGAACGGCCAATTGCTTCGCGGAATCGCCGGGAAGAATCCAGCGTTCGGACGTAAAGAAAATGGAACAGAGAGTAAGAGTGAATGCCGAGTCGTAGCGAGGTTCCATGCCGAAATTCGACGTCAGCGTGGTGGGCGAGCTGAATCTGGATCTGATCCTGTCGGGTCTGCCGGCAAAGCTCGAGCTGGAACGCGAGCACCTGGCGAGCGATCTGACCATAACGCTCGGCAGCTCATCGGCGATTTTCACGCACAATCTGGCGCTGCTCGGCAACCGTGTAGGATTCAGCTCGGCGATCGGCGGCGACGCGCTCGGAGAGATGGCGCTGCAGTTTTTGCGCGACAGTGGAGCGGACATAGGGGGCGTGCGCAGATTTGCGGGCAAGCTGACGGGACTGACCACCATTCTTCCGACAGGAAGCCAGAGGTACATCCTCACCTATCCGGGCACGATGTTTGTCATGCGGTTCGCGGATCTAAATCTCGCCTACATTCTCGATGCCGGACATCTGCACCTCTCGTCGTACTACCTGCACCGAGCTCTGCGTCCACAGATCCCGGAGTTGTTTCGTGCGGCGAAACAAGCCGGACTGACGACTTCGCTCGACACCAACGATGACCCGGACGACATTTGGGCCGACGATCTCGAGCGGGTGCTGCGTTTCGTGGACGTCCTGTTCCCGAATGAGCGAGAGGCATCGAAGATCGCGCATACCGATGACATCGAAAAGGCGATTGAGATTCTGGCCCGGCAGGTTCCATTGCTGGTTGTGAAGCGCGGCAAGGCGGGTGCGCTTGCGCGCCGCGGGAACGAGGAGTTCCGTGCCGCCGCGTTTTTGGTGCAGGCGGTGGACTCGGTCGGCGCCGGGGACAGCTTTGATGCCGGATTCCTCCATCTCTTTATTCGCGGCGCCGGAATCGAAGAGTGCCTCCGGTTCGCAAGCCTCGCCGGAGCCTTGTCCACTACCCGCTCAGGCGGGATCGCGGCCTTTCGCGACCAAGAACATCGCGAAGAATTTCTGCGCGGACACGCCTCGGTAGATCGAGAGACGAAATGAAGGCTAGGGCTCAAGGGCCAGAGGTGCGCGCCGCAACGGGCAAGAAATCAGCCTGCCAAAGCCGCAGCCGAACGACGCGGGTCGCTTCAGGGGTAGTTTCTCTGGCCATACCGGCACTGCTCGCGCTGGGGACAGCGGAAGCGCAGGAATGGCGTTACTACGGAGGAGATCCGGGGGGGACGCGATTTTCTCCCCTGACCCAGATCAGTCGCGAAAACGTTCGCCGGCTAAAGCGAGTCTGGACCTACCACACTGGTGAAGCGGACCGCGGCGGGAACTCGACCGATCGGCACATGGTGGCCCCGTTTGAATCGACACCGCTCATCGTGGACGGCGTTCTGTACTTTTCGACGCCTTCCAACCGAGTCATCGCCCTCCATGCGGAAACCGGAGCGGAGATCTGGACCTACGATCCGCAAGGCGGAAGCGGAAAACCGCGACGCTACTACCAGCACCGGGGCGTCAGCTATTGGCAGAGCAAAACCGGACAGGACCGTCGCATCGTTTTTGGAACCTTCGATGGGCGACTGATTGAGCTCGATGCCGGGACCGGCGCGCTCAGCAAGGAATTTGGCAATGGCGGAACGATCGATTTGCGGGCGGGATGGGACGGCGACCAGCCGAACGCGTTGTACTCGGTGACGTCGGCGCCTGCGGTCTACAAGGATCTGGTGATTACCGGAGCCATGGTGCCGGAATTTCCTTCGCGAGGCCCGAGCGGGAGCGTGCGGGCATTCGATGTCCGGACCGGGAAACTGGCATGGACGTTCCACACCATCCCGTGGCCCGGCGAGCCGGGGCATGAGAGTTGGCAAGGTGACGATTGGAAGGACCGCACCGGAGCCAACGTCTGGTCCACGATGAGCATTGACCTGGAGCGCGGGCTGGTCTTTCTGCCGGTAGGTTCCGCTTCTTACGATTTTTATGGAGCGGACCGCCAGGGCGCCAACCTGTTCAGCAATTCTCTCGTGGCGCTCGATGCGGGGACGGGAAAACTGCGCTGGTATTTCCAGATGGTCCATCACGACATCTGGGACTACGATATGCCGGCGCAGCCCGTCTTGTTCGACGTCCTGCGAGAGGGGAAAAAGATTCCCGCCGTGGCCCAGGTCACCAAGATGGGATTCGTGTTTCTGTTCGAACGGACGACGGGAAAGCCGTTATTCCCCATTGAAGAGCGGCCGGTCTCCAAGAGCGAAGCGCCCGGCGAACTGGCATGGCCTACGCAGCCATTCCCTCTCCGGCCGCCGGCTCTGGTGCGACAGACATTCGGGGAAGACGATATCGATCTTTCCTCGACGGAAAACCGGGAATGCGCCGAACTCTTCAAATCGCTCCAAGGCGGCAAGATTTTTACGCCTTACGGGCTGCGCCAGACACTGGTCGTGCCGGGAACGCTCGGTGGAGGAAATTGGTCGGGCGCGTCCTACGACCCTCAAAGCGGATTCTTGTTCATCAACGCAAACGAGATTGGCGCGGTCGGAGCGCTCGAGCCGCAGCCGGAAGGCTCTCCCGAAAAATATCGCCGCAACAGCCCGCGAGGCGAATACGCGCGGTTCTGGGACCAGCAGGAACGTCCGTGCCAGAAACCTCCGTGGGGCACGCTGAACGCCGTCGATGGGAACAGCGGGAACATTGTTTGGACCGTACCCCTGGGCGGTTCAAAGAAAACCGGTCTGCCGAATCTGGGCGGTTCGGTGGTGGCCAATGGCATTGTGTTCATCGGCGCAGCGACGGATGCGAAGTTTCGGGCTTTCGATGCAAAAACCGGCGAAGAGTTGTGGTCCGCCGAACTGGAGGCCACGGCTCATGCGACTCCCGCGATCTATTTAGGGAAGAAGAGCGGAAAACAGTTCGTGGTGATTGCCGTGGGCGGAGGAGGGTATTTCCACGGAAAGACTTCGGACGTACTGGCGGCTTACGCATTGCCGTACGAGTAGGCCCTTTCAACGGCATGGCGTTGCTTGATCGGGAGGTTAGATTGTCTGTCTACATAGGACGTAGCCTGAAGGCGGTAGCTGGGGTGTTCGGCGTGGTGTTGGCGCTGGGGCCGGGTCAGCCGGCGCTCGCACAGAGAAATGTAGTGGTGGTGCGTCCTAAGGAGATCGAGGACGTGCTGGTGAACCCCGGAATGGGAATCACCACCTTTCAAAGATTCAATGGCCAGGCGCCGAACGCGCCGCTGAAGTGGTCGGAAGTCGGACCGGAGAAAAAGATGCCGCAGGCGCCGACGAAGCCGGATTTTCCGGCTGCTTCGGTCTCCTACTGCCGTTGGTACTGGAATGCGCTTGAACCGGAGCGCGGCAACTACCGTTGGGAAATCGTGGATTTGGCGATTGCCGAAGCGCGGTCCCATGGGCAGAAGCTGGCGATCCGGCTGATGCCGTACTCCAATCAAGACTCCCTGCCGGAGTGGTACAAAACTTCGGGCGCCCAACGAGCAAACAAAGATTCGGACCAGGATGGAAAAATCTGGCAGCCAGACTTCTCCGATCCTCTTTATCTGAAATATTGGGGCGAGCTGGTGGCCGAGGCCGGCAAGCGTTACGACGGAAACCCCTATCTGGACACGGTTGATATTTCTTCTGTCGGCTACTGGGGCGAAGGCTGGAGCCCGTACATGCCGGAATTTTCCTATCAGAAGGCGCTGATCGACATCTGGCTGAAGGCCTTCACTCGCACGAAACTGCTTATGAACTTTGACGAGCCGGAGGCCCTGGCTTACGGTACGCGGCAGGGCGCGGGCTGGAGACTCGACTGTTGGGGAGATATGCGCACCAGTTCGAACGATCCGTATTTTCCCGCAGAGATGCTTGAGATCTATCCGCAGCAAATCGTGCGGACGGGAATTCAGGAGGTCTGGCAACGCAGTCCGGTGTCGCTGGAGACCTGCTACACGGTAGCCGGGTGGAAGGAGCGCGGCTACGACGTGGACTACATCATCGAACAGGGATTGCGATGGCATGTGAGTACGGCGAACATCAAGTCCGCGCCGATCCCCCCGGAGTGGAAAGCCAAATTCGATGATTTCCAGAAGAAGATGGGTTACCGGTTTATTCTGCGGCGGCTGGAATATGCAAAAACAGTGGCGGCCGGAACCATGATGCCGGTGCACATGTGGTGGCTCAATGCCGGAGTCGCGCCGATCTATGAGCCATACGACTTGGTCATGCAACTGATGTCGGGCGAGCGAGCGACGCAGCTCACAATCCCGGTGGATGTCCGGAAATGGTTGCCGGGCGATGCCGTGTTTGACGGGACGGTTTATATTCCCCAGGAACTTTCCGACGGCGAATATCGCGTTCGCATCGCGATGCTCGACCCGCGAACCGGCATGCCGGCAATTCGATTTGCCAACGAGGGCCGTGAGGACGACGGCTGGTATGCGATGGGTTCGCTTGCGGTGCGGAATAAATGAGTCCCCAAACGCTCTCTGCGCGACTCCTCCCTTTGCTGGCGCTGGGTGTTTGCCTGGCCCGCTTCTCCGCCGCGCAACAGGCCCCGCCTAAAGAAGCTTTTCAAGTCGTGGAGCCTCGGTCGGCCGGTCCGCGCATGACTCCTTTCCTGCGCTACCAGCTAGATCTGGCATGGCGGCAGGAAGAGGAGCGACAAAGAGCGTGGGAAGCAATCCGAAGCGAAGGCGATTTGCGCCGGCTGCAGGAAGAAACCCGCCAAAAGCTGCTCGAAATGATTGGCGGCTTGCCCGAAGAGAAGACCGCGCTCAATCCGCAGATTACCGGCAAGATCCAGATGAAAGGGTACGCGATCGAAAAGCTGATTTTCGAGAGTTTGCCCGGCGTGTATGTGACCGCGCTCGTTTACTCTCCCGACGACCGAGGAGTGAAGCATCCGGCTGTGCTCGTTCCGGCCGGACATGCGCCCAACGGCAAGATTCACTATCAAGGTGTGAGCCAGCGGCTCGTCAGCCGAGGCTACGTGGTCATTGCCTGGGATCCCGTCGGACAAGGTGAGCGCAGCCAGTTTTGGGATGCCAAGGAGCGGAAGAGCCGATACAACCTGATTTGCGCGGAGCATGCAGTTCTCGGAAACATGGCTTTCCTGGCTGGCGCCAATCTGGCCCGCTGGGAAGTCTGGGACGGAATAAGAGCAGTGGACTATCTGTTGACCCGGCCCGACGTGGATGGCGAGCGCATCAGCATTACCGGCACGAGCGGCGGCGGGACGCAAACCGCCCTGATTGCCGCTCTCGATCCGCGCATCAAAGTCGCCGTTCCGTCCTGCTACATCACTTCCTTGCCGATGCGGATGGCCAACCGGATTTACGCGGACCCCGACAGCGACCCCGAGCAGGACATCTACGGGATGGTTTCGCGCGGTGTCGATCATCCGGGATTGCTGCTCTTGCTGTATCCGCGGCCTCTCATGATTGCTTCGGCCACGCTCGATTTTTTTCCGATCGAGGGCGCGCGGAAGTCGTTTCGCGAAATCCGGGCTTTGTACGAACAGTTCGGACACGGCGACAGGATTGCGATGGTCGAGGGTTACCACAAGCATGAGTATTCGGCGGAAAACCAAGAAGCGGCCCTCACCTTCCTCGACCGCTTCAACCGGACGCCGGCGAAGGCGGGCTTAGCCGAGCCGGCGGGACTGCCCGACAGTGATTTGCTTTGCACGAAGTCCGGACAGGTGATGCTCGAAGAAGCGGGTGCGCGGCCGTTGCTCGATGTGATTCGCGAATACTACGAACAGCACAAATCGACCCAGCACCGGACCCTGCCTGAAGAGTATCGAAACGGCGGCGACCGCAGTATCGCCACCTGGGAAGTGCCAAAGTTCAACGGTGCTCCTCCGGGGAACCGTCAGATCGCATGGGAGTCGCGAGGTACCGCCAAGGCAGGCGGCTACCTGGTGGATCGATATCTCTTGCACTATCGCAAGGTGCTTGAGATGCCGCTGCTTTTTATCCACGCCGAAGCGGATAAGAAACGCGAGGCGCTCCTGTGGTTCGGGGAAAACGGCAAAGCGGGGCCATCGGATTGGGGCGCGCTGCAGGGCCTGCTGCAATCGGGATTCGACATTGTGACCTTCGACGTCCGCGGGCTCGGAGAAACGCGGATGCAGTTCACCGCCGTTTCTCCGGATGATCCCGCGCTCGGCAAGCTCGGGTTCGACGAGGCATACCGAAACTCCGTCTCCGGCGTATTGGCGAATCATGTCTACAACTCGCTGCTGACCGGGCGGCCCTACTTTTTCGACATGCTGGAGGACGTGGAAGTCGCCAGCCGGTTTGCCCGAGCAAGACTAGAGCGCAACGTGACGGCTGTAAGTGCAACCGGCCGGGGCTATATCCTGGCGAGTGCCGCTTCGCAAGTTCTCCCCGGGGTCAAACTGACCAATCCGGACCATGAAAAAATCCTGCGCTGGTCGGAAATCGTCGAAGGCGAACGAGAAGTGTGGCCGATCGAGCTGCTGGTTCCTGGCGGAGCGTACCTGCAATAGCCGCCCGGATGGGCTTAGTCGACGAAGCGAATCATCCCGAAACGACTGGGCGCGTGAAACGTTGTGCCCTCCGGAATGGTGCTCCAGGCGAGAAATTTCCTCTGGGCGTCCTGACCTTGCCCAGCTGCCCGGAAAAAGTTGCCTCGCCATTTTGTTCCCGGTTTGATTTCTGGAGCGCCCATCGCTCGCAAAGGAATCCGCATTTCAACCATCCACAGGTGCTTTTTTTCATCCACATGGACAGCGTGCGAAAAGCCAGAGTTCCAGGAAGCGTCGTGATTTGGTTTCTCGCCTCGAGTGATCTCGAGATCGATCCACTGGTTCGTCGGCGCGACCTCAAATTCGTAGTAGTGCAGGATCCGGTCGGGCTGGGGATTCAGAAAGACTTCGGCGACATCCCGGTTCCACAGTTCCCACCGCTCTTTTTGTGCGTCTTCGCCCGGAAAGACATTGAGCTTGTCGTATTTGCAGACAAAAGCGAAATAAACCGAGGTTGCGGTCCAAACCGAGGCCACGCGCGTAGCCTGCACAGGGTAGTCTAGCTCGCCAGACATGCTGTGGCTGAACCTGACCCAACTCGCTCGCTTCCACACCTTCTTGTTCAGGTTCGCGTCTGGCGCAAAGTCCGCCGGTGCGCGTCTTGATTCGACGCTGATCTCCGTGAAGTAACCGCCGTCGGTTTGCTGGGCTCGAGCGGGTAAGGTGGCGAAAACCCAAAAGAGTACGCAAATCAGCCTGGTCATGTTCCCCCTTCGCGCCGCTGAGCCAAGCCTCGGCACCATCCGTGGCGCGGAGCTTTTTATGCCACTTTGACAATCGAAAGTAAACGATATAGAAAGAAGCAAAACGAAAAAGTTCCCACATGGGGAAGAAGCCGCGGAGGCAAGCGATGAGCGAAATGAATCGAAGGCGGTGGCTAGGAACGGTCGTTGCGGCCGGCGTTGCCGGCGCACTTCCGGCAGATCGCGGGGTGCAGGTGAAGTCGCCCGAAGGCGCGGGCAAGAGGAAGCTCGAACTTTCGGAATTCCAGCCGAAGAGCATGCTGCACGTTAAGGTAAGCAAAGTTCCGCGGTCTCGCTATCCGCTCATTGACGTTCACACCCACCTCTCGTTCCGCTCGAAATCGAGCAACGGAGTTGGATTGGGCGAAGATCTGGAGTTTCTGGCGGAACCTCCTACGGTCTTGCCCGTTATGGACCGAAAAAACATCCACACCATGGTCAACCTCACCGGAAGTTCGGGGAAAGGGCTCGAGCAGGCGATTGCGAGATTCGAGAAGCCCCATCCGGATCGTTTCATAACCTTCACTGAACCGCTGTGGGATCAAAGCAATCGTTCCGACTACGGGAGGGTGCAGGCGGAGGCTATTGCCAGCGCGAAAAAAGCAGGAGCACGAGGCCTCAAGGTCCTCAAGACGCTGGGCCTGTATCTGCGGGAGCAGGTGACAGAAGGTCCGCTGGTAAAAATAGACGATCGGCGATTTGATTCGATGTGGGAGGCGTGCGGATCGCTCGGCATGCCCGTAGCGATCCATGTTTCCGATCCCGAGGCTTTCTTCTTGCCGACCGACCGTTTCAACGAGCGATTCGAAGAGCTCAACAATCATCCCGACTGGTCGTTTCACGGTAAGGACTTTCCCTCGAATGCGGAGCTTTTAGAAGCCCGCAACCGGGTCTTGGCGCGCCATGCAAAAACCCAGTTCATTCTCCTGCATGTCGGCAATGACGCCGAAAATCTTCCCTACGTGAGCGAATGCCTCGACCGGTATCCGAATACTTCCGTCGAGCTGGGGGCAAGAATCGGCGAACTCGGCCGTCAACCGCGGACGGCACAAAGGTTTTTCGACCGTTACCAGGATCGCATTCTTTTTGGAACCGATGCCGTTCCGAACGGGACCGACACGCCGCAACAGGTCTTTGGCGACCATCTCTATGAGATCTACTTCCGGTTCCTGGAAACCGAGGACGAGTACTTCGACTACGCCCCCGCGCCCATCCCCCCGCAGGGCCGGTGGCGAATCTACGGGCTCGGGTTGCGCGACGAGATCCTTAAGAAGGTGTATCAGCAAAACGCCGCGCGGTTGCTGAAGCTCGATCTATAGCGTCCCTACTGCACGCAAAGGCACAGCAGGCCTAAGGCGTTGACAAAGACCAAGCTTTCTGACACAAAGAAAGGCGCCGAAATGTAACGAAAGCAAACGGAAGCAAAACAAAGTTATGATTCTCTCTTTTCTCCTATATACGATCCTGGCGGTCTCGGCGGCCGGGGCCGATGAGCGCCCTGGTGACTTTCGCGTCGTCGGTCCCGGGGGCGGGGGAGCGATGTTCCACCCGACTGTCAGCCCCCATGACGTTGATACCGTCCTTGTCAGCTGCGACATGACCGGCGCCTACATCAGCCATGACGGCGGAAAGTCCTGGCGCATGTTCAACTTGAGGGGCGTGGTCGAGTTCTTTGTGTTCGATCCAAAAGACAAGAAGGTAATCTACGCCGAAGCTACCGGCTTGTGGCGCAGCTCGGATAGCGGCGATAGCTGGAATCTCGTCTATCCCCGGCCAGCGAGCGTCAAGGGCGTCAGGATGAACTCCGACCATTCCGACGAGGAGATTATCGCCGAACCCGACCCGCTCGAGAGCATCTCCGCCATGGCCATCGATCCCGCGGATTCGCGCACGCTCTATGCTGCTGTAGGCGACCGAAGAAAGGGAGTTTTTGGGGTCTTTATTTCTCACGATGCCGGCGATTCCTGGACTAAGGCCTTAGCCCTGCCGGACTTTACTACCAAGATTTGGGTCAACCCCAAATCGCCCGAGAAGGATCGAGAACTGCTCTTCGCGGGCCCGAATTTCCTGGCCGAGAAGCGCGGTTCAGAGCCCGTAGAGGCTCTGCCCGCTCCTCGGGGCAAGAAGATGCAGGACATCTCGGCGGGCTTTTCGAAGGAGGGCCAAGCCTTTTTGTACGCGATTTCGGACGAAGCCGCTTTCGTTTCCGACGATCGGGGGAAAAACTGGCGCGCAGTGACTCTGGGAGCGGGTTCGATCAAGACTCGCGCTATTGCCACCAGCTTCCGAAACCCGGAAACGGCCTACGTCTCATACCGGGGACTACACGAAGGCGGCGTCGACTACATGGGAGTCGCCAAGACCAGCGATGCAGGTCAGACCTGGAAGCCGGTGTGGAAAGAAGACAGCAATCTCGCGGGCAAGCCTGCGGCAAACGTTCGCGATGCGTGGATTACCGAGCGGTTTGGATCCGACTGGGGCGAAAATCCGCTGGCGCTGACCGCTGCCGACCAGGATCCCAACGTAAGTTACGGCACTGATCTCGGTCGTACCATGCGGACGACGGACGGAGGCGCCACGTGGGTCGCGGTGTACTCGAAGAAGGTCGGCGAAAGCGGCTGGACCAGCACGGGCTTGGACGTCACGAACGCGTACGGTTATCACTTCGATCCGTTCGACCACAAGCGGCAATTCATGACCATGACCGATGTCGGGCTTTTCCGCAGCGAGGATTCCGGCAGGTCGTGGATCAGTTCGACCGCGGGCGTCCCCAGGGACTGGGTGAACACGACATATTGGATTGAATTTGATCCCGACGTGAAAGGCCGGATGTGGAGCGCCAACAGCGGGACCCACGACCTCCCGCGGCCGAAGATGTGGAGGCGGGCTGCCATCTCCAAATATCGCGGCGGTATCTGCGTAAGTATCGATGGCGGAAAGACGTGGACACGATCGAACGCCGGCATGGAAGAGACTGCAGCGACTCACATTCTGCTCGATCCGGCAAGCCCGGTAGAGGCGCGCGTTCTCTATGCCGCCGCTTTTGGCCGCGGCGTTTACAAAAGCACAGATGGCGCAAAGACCTGGAAACTGATGAACTCCGGAATCACGCAAAAAGAGCCGTTCGCGTGGAGAATCGTGCGCGACAAAGAGGGCACTCTGTACCTGCTCGTGGCCAGGCGGTCTGAAGACGGCAGTATCGGCACGGCGGGTGACGGTGTTCTTTACCGCTCGACCGACGGAGCCCAGCACTGGGCTCGCATCGAAATGCCGCAGGGAAGCAACGCGCCCAATGGGCTGGCAATCGATCCTAGCGACCCCAATCGTCTGTACCTGGCTACGTGGGCACGCGCGACAGGCCAGCACGGCGATGGCGGAGGAGTATTTCTCTCAGAAGATGGCGGCAAGAGCTGGCGCGTGATTCTCGATCGCGATCGCCACGTTTACGATGTGACGATCGATCCCAGCGACCCCAACATCCTGTACGCAGCCGGATTTGAATCCTCCGCCTGGCGGTCCCGCGACCGGGGCCAGCACTGGACCCGTATTCCCGGCTTCAACTTCAAGTGGGGCTATCGCGTGATTCCGGATCTGGAGGACCGGAGTAAAGTGTATATCACTACTTTCGGAGGCGGCGTTTGGCACGGGGCCATAACCGCCGACGATCGTCCGCTTGATATCGCTACACCGGAAATGTCGCCGGGTAACTGACAGAACGATTGCAGCAGGCCGCGCAAAGGATTTCATGGACTCCAGTTCCCTACTAAACCAAAGCGAATGGCAGCAAACGTTGGCGGGAAGCCACGGAAAGGCCGCGTTGCTTTTCGGCAGGCCCGAAGCGGAGCAAAAAAAGCTTGGCTATTTTCATACGCTGAGAGAAATCTGCCAGCAGCCTTGGACCTGGCTGCGCACCTCTGAACAGATGATCGCTGCGCGCGACTCGCTCCAGGAGCATCTCGAAGGCATAAAGAACCTGGTCTTTACCGGCTCCGGGAGTTCGGAATACGCGGGCGATTGTGTGCGGCTCCCGGTCAGGAATGAATTGGGGATTTCCGTTGAAGTCGCAAGCGGAGGAGCCCTGGTAATGCAAGGAGTCAAGGCATTGCCGGCGAGCAGACCCGGATTGCTCGTCTCGCTGGCCAGATCGGGAAACAGTCCGGAGAGCGCCGGAGCCGTCAAGATCCTGGTGGATTCTGATCCCAACTTCCGGCATTTGGTCGTGACCTGCAACGAAGCCGGCAGCCTCGCGAAAACGTGGAAGCACCACAAGGGCACGCTGGTAGTGGCTCTGCCGCCGGAGACCAATGACGAAAGTCTGGTCATGACCAGCAGTTTTACCAACTTGACGCTGGCAGCGCGTTTCTTGGGCCTTCTTGGCCAGCCCGACGTGTACCGAAGGCTGTGCGCGCTGCAGAGCCGTGTATGCCAGGGCCTTATCTCGACGCATTTCGACACGTTCGGCAAAATCGCGTCTCGCGACTTCCGGCGCGCGGTGTTCCTGGGCAGCGGTACCCGCCATGCTGCTTCGCGCGAAGCGTCTCTCAAGATGCTCGAAATGACGTCGGGACGCATCCCGACCATCGCGGAATCTTACTTGGGCCTGCGGCACGGCCCGATGAGCTTTGTTCACGAAGACACCCTGATCGTCTGCCAGCTGTCGTGTGATCCCGCCACCCGCGCTTACGAACTGGACCTGCTCTCGGAACTTAACCGCAAGAAGCTGGGGCTTTCTACGGTGGTAATCGGCGAGGATGTCCCGGATTCGGTCCCTCGCATTGCCGACGAGGTGATCCAGTGTAGCGGACTGGCGGAGCTCGGCGACGACGAGGGAGCGATCGTATTTGTGGTGGTCGCGCAATTGCTGGCCTTTTTCCGTTGCCTGGAAGAAGGCCTGCGGCCCGATTCTCCCTCCGAAGGCGGCGTCATCCATCGGGTAGTGGAAAGCTTTCCGCTGCACACGGTGACATGAAGGCGGACAACCTTCGATCGGTTTCTGACAGCTCCAGTCGTGATCTTTTTCTCGGGTGAACTCGATGCGATGGAAACTAGCTACGCTCGGTTTGTTGGCCATAGCTCCCGTGGCCGGCGCCCAGGTGCGCGTCTGGGAAGGAGTGCTGGAACTGCCGGTTTATGAAGAGGGGGCGCCCGACCGGAATCCTCCTTTCGATCAGTTCGCTTCGGGCGGCCGCTTCAGTTATCCGTACACGCTGCGCAAAGAGATTACCGACCGGCGTGTGGTTCACAAGCTGCGCGCCATCTACCTGGAAAACGAATACCTGAAGTGTTCCGTGCTGCCTGACATCGGAGGTCATATCTACACCTGCCTTGACAAGATCAACGGCCAGCCGATGTTCTACGCCAACCCTTCCATTAAGAAGGCGCGGATTGGCTATCGCGGTGCCTGGGCGGCCTTTGGCGTGGAGTTTAATTTCCCGGTTTCCCACAATTGGATGTCCATGTCTCCCGTGGATTTTGCCTTCGCGTCGCGCGCGGACGGGAGCGCATCGGTTACGGTTGGAAATATCGATCGAGTCTACGGAGTGGAGTGGGCCGTCGAGTTGATCCTTCGCCCCCGATCTACCGTGCTCGAACAACACGTGGCGCTCAGCAACCGCAGCGACGTGCGCCACCGTTTCTATTGGTGGAGCAATGCCGGTGTCGAGATTTGGGACGATTCGAAAATCGAATACCCCATGCGGTTTGCCGCGGCTCATGGCTTCGCAGAAGTGCAGCGGTGGCCGGTAGACGCCCAGGGCAAAGACCTGAGCATCGTCAAGAATCAGACGGACGGCCCGGTTTCGGTGTTCGTTCACGCCAGCCGGGAAACGTTCATGGGCCTGTGGCACCCGCACAGCAACGCCGGCACGGCACATTTTTCCGAATACGCGGAGCTGCCGGCGAAGAAGATCTGGTCATGGGGCGTCGATGCCGATGGTCTCGACTGGAGGAAGGCGCTATCCGATAACAACAGCGCTTACGCCGAGATTCAAGGCGGACTGTTTCGCAACCAGGAGACCTACGCATTCCTGGAACCGCGCCAGCACATCGCTTTTACGGAATATTGGATGCCGGTTCGCGGAACCGGCGGCATATCCCGTGCGAATTTGGCCGGAGTTGTTCACCTTACGCGCCAAGCCGCCGGTCTCGCCGTGGCATTGAACGTAAATCGGAGGTTCGATGGGGCGACGGCCGAGCTGCTTGACGGGAGCTCCGTTGTTTTCCGCGAGCAGGGCGACTTTTTGCCGGAAAAGACCTGGACCAGTCAAATTCCGCTCCGAGACCCCACCCGCAAATATTCGTTTCTTCTCAAAGACCAGCAGGGCCGCGTGCTGCTAAGCCAGACCGAAGACTCCTACGACTGGGCACCCGAGTCGCAAGTAAAGGTGGGGCCGCAAGAGAGCTACCGGTTTCCGGAAGAGAGCCGGCGCAGCGAGGACGACTGGTTGCAGCTGGGGAAGGCGCAAGAGATGGATGGCGACCTGTTGTCGGCTCGCAAGACCTACCAAAGCGCTCTAGGGAAGTTCCCCACCAGCTTCGAGTTCCTGAAAGCCGCCGGCCGTCTTGATGCCGCGCTTTTGCGTTTCGACGAAGCGAGCGAGCGACTGGTTGCAGTCAAGCGGCGCAACACCACCGATGCCGAGGTCTCCTACTATCTGGGACTCGCGCAAGACGGGCTGGGAAATACGGAAACCGCCGAAGCAGCTTACGAAGCGGCGTTGCTGGCGCCCTGCCGACGGGCGGCGGCCGCACTGCGCCTGGCGGAGCTGAAGGCACGGCAAGGCCGATGGAACGAAGCCAAGAGCCTCATCGGCGAGAGTCTCGAAGCGGCGCCCGACGATTTGCGGGCAAACGAAGAACAGGTTGTCCTTTTTCGCGCTACCGGCGAACCCGACCGCGCCAGCAGGCGGGCGACGGAATTGTTGCAGCGTTACCCCTTGAGCGCGCTCCTAGAGGAAGAGGCAGGCCAGCCGGACCTGAAACATCTTGCGGCGGATCCCTATCGTGTGCTCCGGCTGGCTTCCGACTACGCGAGTCTCGGGCTCTATGGAAGGGCGGTTGAAATCCTGTCGCGCGACTACCCTGCCGTGGACGCCGACCGGAGCGAGCCAGGGATGACTCTCCCGCAGCGCAATCCCCTGGTTGTTTACTTTCGCGGTTTTTGTCGAGAAAAGTCAGGTGAGTCCGCGGCCAGGGACTATGAAGAAGCGTCGCGGTTGTCGACGCTGTATGTATTTCCGAGCACCAACGACGACCGGCTGGCCTTGCAAGCGGCGCTGCGCTCGAATCCACAGGACGCCACCGCGCATTATCTGCTTGGCAATTGGTACTTTGCTCGTGCCAAAACGCCGGAAGCGCTGCGCGAATGGAGGGCGGCGCGCGAGCGAGATCGCAAGATACCCGCTTTGGATGCGAGTTTGGGCCTTGCCCTTTTGCATGAGAACCGCGATTTTGGTCCGGCTTTTGAAGCTTTCCATGCCGGAATCGCAGACGATTCGCAAAATGTCGTGAACTATTCGGGCGCGGCAGACGCCATGACCTTATTGGGCAGAGCCGCAGAAGAGCGCGTTAAGGAGATGGAACGGTATCCCGACCTGCGCCAAATGCCGAACGTGCTGGTCTATGAGCTGGCCCTCGGCCGCGCCGAAGCCCGTGACTACGACGGGGCTGCGAGTGTGTTTTCCGATCGCTTCTTCAGCAGGGAGGAAGGCGGCACCAACGTAAGACAAGTGTGGATCGAAATCAGGTTGCAGCAAGCGCTCGGTCTGGCGAAAGCAAAGCGTTGTAAGGATGCGCTCCACGTTGCCGAACACCTCGGAGAGCCTGTCGCCGGCCTGTCCTTCACGCAGGATGGCCTGAAAACCTTTGTGGATGGCGCGAGGGCACGCTACCTGCTCGGCGAAGTTTACGATTCGTGCGGAGAGCCGAGCCGGGCGGCAGCTCTCTTCTCCCAGGTTTCCGGCGCTGCGGGCAACAGCGATCTCGTCTGGGCCTGGGCGGCGGCAGGAAGAAACAAGAATTTTGACCAGAAAGACTGGCGAGAGCGCTTGTCTAAGGCGGCGCAATGGGCGCAGGAAAGAACGCGTCAGGGCAACCACGAGGGCTCATGGCACTACACGGCGGGAATCCTGCTCATCGCGGCTGGTCAGGTAGAAGCGGGGAACGGAGAGCTGCGCGAGTCGATTCTCTCGCCCGACGAAAATCTCTCTCACTACCTGGCCCGGCTGGCACTTGAAGGCTCTACACCTCGATGACTTCAATCCCTCTTCTTCGCAGGCCTTCTGTGAATTCCTGCGTCGCTCTTTTGTCGGTGATGAGTCGCTGAATTCGATCAAAAGGCCCTATCCTCGAGACACTTCGCCGCCCCAGTTTGCTGAAATCGGCGACCACCGTCACTTCTTTGGCCGAGCGGATCATCACGTTGTTCAGTTGCGCTTCGAGCACATCCGGCGTCGAAGGGCCGTTTTCGAGGTCGAAGCCGTCAACCGCCAGGAACAGGCGGTCGGCGTGGAACTCGCTCATGGTGGCTTCCGCATGGGGCCCGACAAAGGAGCAGGAAACCGGCCGCATCAAGCCGCCAATCACGATCAATGAAATGCCCGGGCAATCCATCAACTCCACGGCGATATTCAGCGCATTGGTGATGACCGTCAGCGATTGCGACTTGGCTTTTTTCAGGTGCCGGGCGATTTCGGCAGTGGTGGTTCCGGAATCCAGAATGATGGTCTCGCCGGACCGCACCAGCTCGGCGGCAGCCTTGCCGATCCGCACCTTTTCCGCATGGTGCAAGGTTTCTTTTGTGCGTAGAGGATAGTCCTGCGTGGCCTCCAGCCGTCTGACGGCGCCGCCGTGCGAACGCACGACCGCGCCGAGGGAGGCCAGCGCGTCCAAATCACTGCGCACTGTTACCGCAGAGATCGAGAAGCGCTTCACCAGATCGGCGACGGTAACCTGACCATTCTGGTCTACCAAGTCCAACAAGTTCCTGCGGCGCTGTTCAGTTAGAAGGCGAGGTCTTGGAGACATTCACCCTTTCCAGTTCTGACGAATCGAGATTATGGCCGCTCCGGTCAAACCAGGTCAAATGCCGAAAGTATTCTAACCCAAAATACTTTCGTCTGCTTTCTATTTCTAGTTATTATTCTCTATTTCTTGTTGCGTTTGCTTTCGTATCGTGGTAAATCCTCCTCAAGGCAAGTGACGGGGAGGTTCCGAAGTGCGAAATCGATCCATTGTTTTGTTGCTGTCTTTCGTTGTTTTTTTGGGAACTGGCGTGCTCGTCCGCGGGCAAGGCAGTCTCGGAGCAATAACCGGGACGGTAGAGGATACAAGCGGAGGCGTCGTTCCCGATCTGCCGCTCACGATTCAGAACGTTGACACGGGCGTGAAATGGACCGCCACCACTAGCAGCGCCGGCTATTACCGGCTCGCCGTGCCTCCGGGGACGTATCGTCTGGA
>Ga0306920_100000671_pt1 | contig 40548 bp, 40 predicted proteins | sample flu12Cox44000170_FD_204666 | JGI IMG/M metagenome (GOLD analysis project Ga0306920, IMG submission 204666) | Lab enrichment of tropical soil microbial communities from Luquillo Experimental Forest, Puerto Rico - flux4day.12C.oxic.44.000.170 (v2)... | ecosystem: Environmental > Terrestrial >... | reverse complement strand
GTGGATACGCTCCATTTGACGACACCGGGCGTCGAGAAGAAAAAGGACCACGTAATCGCAAACGTACCAATTCCCATCAATGAGCCGAGTGCAGATAGGATCGGGATAAATGCGCCGGCAGCGAGAACAGCGGCTGTCGTTAACTCTATAATGCCGAGCAGATAAGCCTCGCCTCTGATCCCGAAGATAGACAGCCACGAAACGACCGGGCTGTTGGAAATGTATAATGCAATGCCGTGTGCGGACTGGGGCGTGAATTTTTGTATGCCGAACGAAATAAAGATAAGAACCATCACCCATCGGAGAATGCCGAGCAGCCAGTACGAACCATGACCTTTTTCTGAAACATTAAAGTCTTTGATCATGATGTCGTTTTCCATCGCCTGCCATACGGGATTCGACCCGATTTAACTTCGGGCATGGTTGCCTTCGAACGCTTCTTCGGCCGAACGAGTCGGCACTGTGATTTATCCGATTCAAAGCATCAGATGCTCCTCTCCGTGGGTTCCGAACTGCCGAGACAAGCTGGGTCCCGTGCTAATCCGCCCCCAGCTGTGTCCGAACAGATGGACTCAGACGGCGAGTGCTTCCAGGATCAGGTTGGTGATCGCATCGGGATGTGAGATCAGCGCCAGGTGGCTCGCCTCGATCTCGATCGTCTTCGCACCCATTCGCTTGGCCATGAAGCGCTCCAGGTCGGGATTGATCGTCCGGTCTTGGGTGGACACGGCATAGAAGGTCGGCTTGGTGCGCCAGGCGGCATTCGTCGTCTTTTCCGTCGTCAGCGATTTCTTGAACGGCTGCTGAACCGCGTAGAGGACGCGCGCCTCCTCCGGCGGCAGGTCGCCCGCGAAGTCGTGCAGGAAAGCCTCCTCCGAGAACTGGCCCCAATCGTCGTTGAAGACGATGCCGGCGGTGGCCGGGGGCGTCGGATAGTTCTTCGCCAGCGCCGTATAGTCCTCACCCGCATCGGGTGCCCGCGCAGCGACGTAGACGAGGGCGGTGACCTTCGGGTCCACCCCCACATCTGTCACGATCATTCCGGAGAAGGAATGGCCGACGAGCACCGTTGGGCCCGGTTGCGCCGCGATTGCCCGCCGCGCGGCCTCCGACGCCTCATGCAGCGAGGTCAGAGGGTTCTGCACGCTGGTGCAGTTGACGCCCTTCTGCTGGAGGCGGGCGATGACCTTCGACCAGCAGGAGCCGTCTGCGAACAGTCCGTGTACGAAGACGACATTCTTCGTCTTTGGCGATGTCTGGGCGGCGGCGACTCGATTGAGCAAGGGAAGGGCGGCGCTCGCAGCGACAGCCTCGATTAGTGTCCGGCGGTTCATCATAGCCTCCTATTCAACGACGGGCGATTTCGCTCCGTAATGAGAAAATCGCCCCGCGTGTTTCCAGTGGCCCTATCTACTCTCCGGCTTGCTCCGCCGAACACCGAGCACTTCCGCCATCCTCACCAAGTCGGCGAGCGAGCGCGCGGCCATTTTCCGCATGACATGCCCGCGATGGATCTTGACGGTAATCTCGCTCAGCCCCAGTTCGCCCGCGACCTGCTTGTTCATCAGGCCGGCGGTGACCAGGCCCATCACCTCGCGTTCGCGCTCGGTCAAGCCGTCGAAGCGTGCCCGCAGCTCTGATGCTCGCTGCTCGTCCTTTCGCCGGCTGCGATCGCGCTCGATCGCCGCGGCGACCGCGTCCAGCATGTCCTGATCGCGGAAGGGCTTGGTCAGAAAATCGACCGCGCCGGCTTTCATGGCCTGGACCGACATGGGGATGTCGCCGTGGCCGGTCATGAATATGATCGGAATATGGATGTTCGCCTTGGCGAGCTCGGCCTGGAAGTCGAGCCCGCTCAGCCCGGGCAACCGGACATCGAGCACGAGGCAGCTTGCCACGTCGGGAAGCTTGCTTCGCAACAAGTCCGCGGCTGAGCCGAACGTCTCGACCCTGAGACTGACCGAACGAAGCAGGCTTCTGAGCGCCTCGCGCATGGATTCATCGTCGTCGACGACGAACACGATCGGCGCTTCGGCGGTCGCAGGCTGGCGAGCTGGACGCTCGATCACGAGATTCTCTCCGGGCAGCAGGACCCGCCAGCAATAGATAGCACTTTCGCACGGATTATCGAGCCGGATAACGAATTAAGGCCCAGACAATCTCGCAGCTCTCGCGTTTGCCGCGCCGCGTATGAAAGCGCATGTACTTTTCATGGCAACCCTAAACCAAGGTATTAAGGCGTCGACCGTTCGGTTATCGGGTCAATCCCAAAATATAGTTCATCCGCCGATCGTGAAGGGCCTATCTCCATGGCCACTGCACAGCACCGGCCGTGGGCCGACCGCTATTGCAGGGACTAGCACAAACGTCCGTATCATGGAGAAGCATCATGAAAGCGCTTATCGCTGCTCTCGCGTTGGTCACGCTGATTGCCAGCCCAACCTTCGCTCAGACCGCGCCCACCGCCAACAGTCCGACCTGTGGCGGCTACGGCTGGGGACCAAGCTCCCCCTGTTATGGTGAATAACGCCGCTTGGGCGAGGACTTCCGGTTCAAGCCCACGCGATGGCTCGACCAGGCGGCCGGCCCGGTGCCGGCCGCCTAGCGGAAAATTCGCGCGCGGTTGGCTCTATCCGGAGAAACGCCGCCGCGGCGTCAAGTTCCGTCTGTTCTCGCCACCGTTCGCCGTTGATGCCGGGCGAGCGAACGTCTCACTCCCGTGCCACGCGGGTCGCCTCGAACAGGAACCAGGTGCGCCGCTCGGCCTCGTCGATCCAGTTCTCGATCAAGCTGGCGCTGGCCACGTCGTCGTGCTTGTCGCAAATCGCGTGGGCCTCGCGCAAGCTCGCCGCCAGCTGCTTGTTGTCGTCGCGCAGCTCCGCGAGCATGTCGAGGGGGGTGACGAAGTCCGCGTCGTTGTCCAACACGCGCTGCAAGCGGCCGATGTGGCCGATCGAGCGCAGCGTGGTGCCGCCGATCTTGCGCACCCGCTCGGCGATGGCGTCGGTGGTCGCGAAAATCTGCTCGCCCTGCTCGTCGAGGAGGAGATGATAGTCGCGGAAGTGCGGGCCGGATACGTGCCAATGAAAATTCTTGGTCTTCAGGTAAAGCGCAAACATGTCGGCGAGCACGATATTGAGCGCGCCGGAAATCTCCGGCACGGCGTTGGCGCGCAGGTCGGTCGGCGTATCGAGCGGAGCGACCCGCAGCGCGGCGGCATCCTTTGCTGTCGTCATTTTGTATCTCCTTCTGACGCGATGGTCGGGCGCTGGGCGCGCCGTGTTACCGTGAGGAACCAAAATCATGCCGGGGCGGAGAAGAGATCCGATCGATGGCGGACGTCGCCCAGCCTCGGCAACTCCTATATGCGGTCCGGCGCGAGGTGCCGCTTGATCGTCCTTGCTCCATCTTGATCCGCCTTGCCCGACTCGCGCGCGCCGATTCTCGCGATCCGCGTCAGGCTTATTCCGGCTGGCCGTGTTCGGTCATGCAGGCGCGGTACTGATAAATCTCCATGTTGCCCCAGAGGTACTGCGGGTATCGGGCCGCCAACACGCTGCACTGGTGAATGGCGTGTGCGCGCTCGCGGCTGATTTCGCGGCTGCCTCCCTGTGCATAGCTCGGCGATGCCGGCGCGCTCACGGCGAGCGTGACGGCAAGCGCAGCCAGACCTTGCTTGAAGTTAATCATTGACGAGTCTCCTTTTTATTGTCGCCCCGTCACACGGCACATCTAGGCGTCGCAGGAGAACTCGGTTGATGTGTCTTGCTGCAACCGATTCACGCTTGCGCATCATTGCGAGTGCAATTCGTCACAGGGGTGCGCCCATCATGCGCGTCGGCCGGCGTGGGCCGCGTCGGGACGTTGGTTCGAGGAAGGCGCGCCTGCGGCGCCGGCAATGATGGCTAAACCAAAGTATGAACAGGCCATCCCATTCGGTTATCAATTCAATCCGGAAATATACTTATCGGATCGGCCCAAACACCTAATCTCCGCAGTGACTGCAAGGCATGGCGGGCCGCCGTGTCGTCGTTGCAGGAAACAGGACAACGTTAAGCAAGGAGATGTGTCATGAGGAAATTCATCGCCGCCCTCGCGCTGATCTCGCTGATCGCGATCCCGTCGCTCACCGCGACTGCAAACGCAGCCCCCGTGTCGCCGTCGAGCCCGGCGTTCGGGAGCAACGGCTACTGACGATGTCGGGGCGAGCGTTTCCGCTCGCGGTTCAAGATCTGGCATTCGCTTGGCGGCCGGCTCGCACCCGCTGGCCGGCCGCCCGCACGCCGCACGATCAATCGTGCCGATGCGGCGGTTTTGCTCGCCGCGACGCCGGCTGTCGGCTCATCCATGGCGCGGTTGGATGTGCGAATGAGCGCAAGCGCGATCAAAGCAAAGCAAGGCAGATGAAGAGTCGTTGTCCGCGGACGATTACATAAAGCGCGTCGAGGGGCGGCGCAAAATGAGGAGCAACGATCATGAAACGCGTTTTGGCAGCAGTGTTGGTGGCGGCGACTTGCGCCGTCGGATCTACTCCCGGTTTCGCCCGCGGAGGCCTTGGGCACGTGGGCGGGTTTGCGAACCATGGCGGCCTCGGGCGCGATCCGACCACTCTCCTGGGATCACCGGCCCCGCAGATGCCCGCTTTCGAAAACCGGATTCCCGCCCCGCTCGCGGCACCTTCGCAACCGCCCGTCATCAACGGCCCGTCGGCGCGAAGCCCCTATGGCGGGGTCATGTAGGCGCCTCAGCCCTTACCCGTTGAACGAACCTATGATGACACGCTTTGCGATGGCGACGGCAGCGGTTCTCTTGGGCTGCGGCTGCGCCCATGCGCAAGCGCGCATGAACGTCGCTCCGCTTCCGGCGCTGGGCATGACGTCCCCGCTTGGCATTCCAAATGCGCCCGTCGGGCAAACTGGAATTCCCATGGGCGCGACCGAACTCGCAACGCCAGGCGTGAGCCCGATCACATCCGGCGCGTCGCCCGTGATCGGTGCGACATGCGCGGGCGCTTCGTCGGCGCCGGTGTCGGCTGGCGCGGGAGGTCCGATGACGGGAGCGTCTGCCGGCATGGCAAGCTCGATACCGGGACTGTCCGGCCCCGCGCTCTTTGACGGCGGCGGGATGGCCGCAAGCGCGCCCGGCGTCTGTGCCGCGACGGCATCTCCGCCGCTGGCCTCGTCAATGGGTCCCGGTTCATCCGTCGGCCCGGCTGGAATTCCGCTCGGCTCGACCGAACTGGGAAGCGGCGGCGTCAGCCCGCCATCCGTTGCGCTCAGCCCGAATCCATCGGCGCCCGTTACGAGCTCGCTGACCCTCCTCGGTACGAGCCCGCTCTCCAGTCCATCGGCGCCCCTTTCGACGTCGCCGAGCACTGCCACATGTGCGACGACCCAGAGCGGGATTCCCACGATCGAGGGAGTGCCGACGACGTTCGGAGCGCCTTTGGCCGGCTTCGCCCTGAGCATGGAAGCGACGCGCTGCCGCTGACCAGTCTCACAGCGCGCCTCCGCAGGAGCATATCCGATGCTGGTCCCCCACTATTCGGACGATGGAGGCTCGAAATGACGAGGGCGCGCTGGGACGGCTGGGTCTCTCGGACGCAGAGGAGGATGCGCTCGTGAGCTTCATGCAGACGCTGACGGACGGCTTTCTGGCTCGCGAACAGCGGTAAGATAGGTCGGGCCCAAGCCCATACTCGTTCGCAGCATGAGGGCTATGGAAGGGGCAGGGGTGGCCTCGCGTCGTCGCTGAGGCCATATCCGCGTCAAAACCATTCTTTCATAATCTTGCATAATCTTGGGCCGCGACAAGCAAGGAGCCGATCATTCCTACTTCGCTGATCATCGCTGCTCTTCTCGGCTTTCTGGTGGCCGTCTATCTGGTTATCGACAGCGGTGCCGCACAGGTCGCTCACGCGATGGGGGTCATCGGGTGGTGGTTGCTCCCTATCACCTTGTTCCATCTTGTTCCCTTGATTTTGAGCGCTCTGTCATGGCGCCAACTGATATCGCCTTCAAGTCCTTCGGCCATCACCCTGATCTGGATTCGTTGGATCCGTGATTCGATCAACTCTCTGTTGCCGGTGGCCGGCATCGGCGGCGATATCGCAAGCGTGCGCCTAGCCCACCTGCAAGGTGTGCCGGGCGCGCAAGCGGCAGCGAGCATGGTCGTCGACACCACGATCGGTGTAGCGACCCAGTTGATATTCGTCATATCGGGAGTGGGATTGCTGCTCATGCGCTCGACCGAGCGCAGCGCGCTTGTTCTGGCGTGGATCGTGTTGATCGGCACTGGCGTGTTCATTGTGCTGATCGCGGCATTCGTGTTGTTCCAGCATCGCGGTCTGTTTGTCGGGTTCGCGAACTTGGCTCGCCGTCTGGTTGCCGAGAAATGGCTGTCCGCCTTCGCAGCCAGTGCATCCGCGATCGATGATGCGGTCGCGGCAGCCTACCGCAGCGGATGGTCGATTTTGCGCGCGACCATTTTACGGCTTATCGGATGGGCCGCTGGGGCAGGTGAAATTTGGTTGGTGATGCAGAGTCTGGGGCATCCCCTCGGCATGCTCGATGCATTTACTCTCGAAAGTCTCAGTTCCGGCGTTCGTGTGGCAACGTTCATGGTACCCGGCGCATTGGGTGCCCTCGAGGGCAGCTTTATCCTGTTCGGCGCGCTGTTCGGATTGCCAGCGCAGACAGCGCTGGCCATTTCCTTATCAAAAAGAGTTCGCGAATTGGCCTTGGGTCTTCCGGGGCTGTTTGTTTGGCATTGGATCGAGGGGCACTACCTTCTACGCCGTAGCGAGTCGAAGGCGCGCTGATCAGAATACGCCAATCAGGTCAAAACTTTCGTCCGCGAGTTCCATAACTTGATGCCCGCTGTCGGTCGCGGCTTGAAACGTTAGTTCCCAAGTAGTTTGTCGGTTCGATCCCGCAATCTCTTGATCAAGGCGTCGGCACCGCCTGCCGCAACGACGGAGGAGAATTCGTCGCGCCGCATCGCGAGATCGCTGATGGTTCCGTTGAGATAGATGTCGACCACCCGCTCGCCGCGGACCAGGTAATTTATATTGACGGTCCGACCGCCCGGCTGCAGCAGCTTCGTTTTCACGATCTCGCCGCCGCCACGAGATTCTGGCGTCGTCTGCGGATCGACGACGAAGCTTTCGCCGGAATAATCCTTTATCTGGCTTGCATATTGGGCAACGATGAACCGGGCGAAGGCGTCCCGGACCGCCGCCTGCTGTTCTGCAGAGAAGCTTTTCCAGGCCGGACCCACAGCCAGCCGCGTCATGGTCGGGATGTCGAACACCGCGGCGAAGACCGGCGAAAAGCGTTTATCGCGCTCGCGCACGCTGAGCCGCGCAGCCTGCTGGATCGTCGGCATCAATTGCTCATAGTAGGTTTGGATTTTTACGACGGCGGCGCTCGGCGTCTGGGCTCGCACTGGCACCAGGCCCAACACCATCAAGATCAGCGCCATTAACCAAGCCATCGAGGGGCTCAGGCCGAGCTTGAAATCCTTCACTGTAAATGTTTCCGCTCGTGCGGTGAGGTTTTTGCCGTGATGAGCCGCATTCAACATCTTTGTTCCGCAACCGGCCGCGGATCGTTCGCAAGACCGGGTGCAAAAGCGTTTTAAGGACTTTGGGCGGGATTACGGCAACGTGATGGCGAGCAGGGACAAAAGTTGGCCTTCATCTTGGGGTCAGCTTGCAAGCGAGTGGCGGGGACGGGCGCAGCGTCAAATGAAAGGGTTGCAAGGCGTTTTCCATCGCGTCGCGAGGCGCGTATCGGCCGTCACTTTGCCTGCGCCAGCAGATCGCGCCGACAGAATTCCGATTCAAGCACGCAATGCAACCGTAGCCGTGATCGCACGGCTGGTGCAGCTGTCGAGTCGCTACGCCTGGCCGACGATCCTGAGCTTTCTCCTCCTGGCAGTCGTCTCGGCGACCTATGTCACGCGGCATTTCGCCATTATTACGGACAGCAAAGAGCTCCTGTCCAGCTCGCTACCATGGCGCCAACAGGAGAGGATGCTCCATAATGCCTTTCCGCAACGGATTGACCAGATCATTGCGGTCATTGATGCGAGCACGCCGGAGGCTGCCGATGACGCCGCCGATGCGCTGGTTAAGGGGCTTGCGTCTCGGTCGGACGTGATCCGCAGCGTCAGCCGTCCCGATGGCGGCGAGTTCTTCGAACGTGATGGCGTCCTTTTGCTCAGTCTGGACGAGGTGCAGCACAGCACCGCAGACCTGATCTCTGCCCAACCCTTCCTCGGAACGCTGGCCGCCGATCCGACGCTAGGCGGTGTTTTTCGCGCGTTGTCTCAGTCGCTCGAGGGTGTGCGCCTGGGGAAAGCGAAGCTGGAAGACCTCAAGCCGGCCCTCGCCGCGCTCGCTGATGCATTCGAACTCCTGGCGCAAGGAAAGAGCCCGGCTTTCTCCTGGCGTGAACTGATCGCTGGCCGATCGCCGAAGCTTTCGGAGCTTCGTCGCTTCGTGAACATCGAGCCGGTCCTCAATTTCGGCGATCTGCAGCCCGGCGGCAAAGCAACGGACGTGATACGCGAAGTGGCGTCCAGGCTCGGGCTCACGGCCGAGCAAGGCGTGAACGTGCGGCTCACCGGATCGGTCGTCCTGTCCGACGAGGAGTTTGCCACGGTCGCCGACGGCGCAGTCCTCAACGGCGTCATTACGTTGCTTCTTGTCGGCTTCGTGCTGTGGCTCGCGCTGAGGAAGGCACGCATCATCTTCGCCGTCCTTGTAAATCTCGTCTTCGGACTGCTCTACACAGCCGCTATCGGCCTGTGGATGGTAGGAGCGCTGAACCTAATCTCGGTCGCATTCGCTGTTCTCTTCGTTGGCCTCGGCGTTGATTTCGGCATCCAGTTCTGCGTCCGCTATCGATCCGAGCGGCATGCGTCCGGCGATATTGATCAGGCGCTTCTGGCGACGGCACGCGGGATGGCGGCGCCGCTCCTGCTCGCAGCCGCTTCGATCGCGGCCGCGTTCTACTCGTTCCTGCCGACCGCGTATCGCGGCCTTTCCGAGCTTGGCCTGATCGCCGGCGTCGGTATCATCATCGCGCTCACAACGACATTAACCCTGCTTCCGGCCTTGCTCACGGTGCTCAAACCACCCCCTGAGCAGAAGCCGATCGGCTTTGCCGCGCTGGCGTCTCTGGATCGCTTTCTGGAGAAGCGGCGCAACTGGATCGTCGGCACGACGCTGGCCGCCACCATTCTCGGTTTACCGCTGCTCGCAGGTTTGCGCTTCGACTTCAATCCGCTCAACCTGCGGGCACAGGATGCTGAATCGGTCGTGACGTTGCTCGACTTGATGAAAGTTCCCGACACGAGCCCGAACACGATCGATGTGCTCAAAAGCGATGTCGCCCAGGCTGCGGCCATCGCCGAAGAGCTGCGCCGGTTGCCGGAGGTTGGCCGGGTGCTGACGCTGCAAAGTTTCGTCCCCGAAGATCAAGACGCCAAGCTCGCTCTGATCGAGGACGCGAGTTTCTTTCTGCAGAATACCCTCAGCCCTGCCGAGGTTGAAGCCGAACCAACGCCGGCGGAGACGCAGGCAGCGATCGGCAAGCTGGTCCTTGAGCTGTCTGACGTGGCGCAGGCGCGCCGCCTTGCAAGCGTTGAGCTGTCTGACGTGGCCCGTGACCTCGATAGCCCTGCCGCAGTGCAGGCGCGTCGTCTCGCAAGCGTGCTGGCGCCTTTGGTGCACGCGCCGCCGGCCGCCTTGGACGAAGCCCAACACGCTCTGATCGCGCCGTTAAGGACTACGCTACGGCAAGCGAGAAGTCTTCTCGCCGCCGAACGGGTGAGCATCGAAACTCTTCCACCCGAGCTGAAGAAGACCTGGATGTCCACTGACGGCCGAGTCCGGGTCGAGGTGGTGCCGAAAGGCGATGGCAACGACAATGCGGTCTTGCGTCGCTTCGTTACAGCCGTTCGCGGTGTCGCACCGGAGGCCGCCGGCACGCCCGTTTTCATGATTGAGGCCGCCGCAACGGTCATCAAGGCATTCGTTCAGGCCGGCCTCTTGTCGGTGGTCTTGATTACGCTGATCCTGTTTGTCGCGCTGCGCCGGTGGGTCGATGTTGCGCTGACGTTGGTACCCCTGCTCGTTGCTATCGTTGTCACGCTCGAGATTTGCGTGCTTGTCGGGCTGCGGTTGAATTTCGCCAACATCATTGCACTTCCGCTTCTGCTGGGCGTTGGGGTCGCCTTCAAGATCTACTACATCATTGCGTGGCGCTCGGGGGAGACGAACTTCCTGCAATCGAGCCTGACGCGCGCCATCCTCTTCAGCGCCTGCACAACGGCCATCGCTTTCGGGAGCCTGTGTTTCTCACATCACCCGGGTACGTCGAGCATGGGCAAGCTGATGGCCCTGTCGCTCCTGACGACGCTCGCGGCCGCTGTCATCTTCCAGCCGGCTCTGATGGCGACGCAAAAGCAGAAGCGCCTCGCGGCATGAAGCTAGCGGGGTCGCTGCAAAATGCGAAACTGCGGCAAAAAAGCAACAGTCATCCCGAAGATCAGCTGTTAACCTAGTTCTGATTGGATTGGCGCGGCGCGCCAGGGGGGCATGCACCCCCGGGTGATGGCTTCTGCGCCGTGCCAAAGCAGGTCATTGGCGCCAGGAATAAAGTAGATGCGTCGGGCTCGGCTATGGGGCAAATGGGCGGCCGCGTGGGTATCAGCGCTGCTCGTGAGCGCGTGCGCAGGTGCGCCCCGAGACGCGGCGCTGCCCATCAGCGATCCCAACGAGACCGCAAATCGCCAAGTGTTGGCGGCGAATCAGCAAATACTGGGACCAGTATCCGAAGCCGTAAGAGCGGCCATACCGGGCCCCGTCCACGACAGATTGCATGATCTGAATTCGAATTTGAAGGAGCCACGCATCTTGGTAAATAATGTGCTGCAATTGCGTTTCGACGCGGCGGCACGCACGACCACCCGCTTTGTACTCAATTCAACCGTCGGCATTGGCGGGCTGTTTGATGTGGCAGGCCCCAACGGAATTGCCCAGCAGAGCGGCGATTTCGGCCAGACCCTGTTTGTCTGGGGGGTAAGCGAGGGTCCCTACGTGGTGTGGCCCTATTTGGGCCCCTCGACGGGGCGCGATGCGGTCGGATCTGTCGTGGATATGGCCGCCAATCCGGTGGGCTGGCTGATAGGAGCGCAAATCGCCTTAGCGACCACGCAAGTCGCCGTAACTGCCGGCACCACGAGCCTGGATGCCGTCGACCGGCTGGGCCAATTGAAGACGGCCGAAGATGCTTCCATCGATTTCTACAGCTTTATCCGTTCGAGTTATTATCAGATGCGGCGGGCGGAACTGCGCGAAGCCATTGGGCTCCCCAGCATCGTCGAGTCACCGGCGACCAGTGATATTGATGATGGCCCGGCTGACGCTACGCAGTCCGTGGCGGCCGCCCGCTAAGGAGAAAAGCCCGCCGCGTGAGCTGTGAAAGGCCCCGTCAACGAGGTGATCGTGTGACGGCTTGAGGTTCCTGCGGTCCTGTTTGATCAAGTGCTCCAATCAGCGAATGAACACAGTCTGCCCACGTTCGGGGACGGTATTCGGCCCGCAGTTTGACCTCTCGCGACGCAAGGTAGCCGGGCTCGATGAGCGGCCGTTCGATCTTTGCCAACGCATCATCTTCGTTCAAGGGATCGAAATAATCGATGAGGTTACCACCTACTTCCGGCATCGATGTGTGGTTGGAGGCTACGCAGAACTTCCCGTGCGCCAAGCTTTCCGCAATCGGTAATCCCCGACCCTCGCAAAGACTCGGAAAGACCGTGAATAGGCAGGAACGATAAGCTTGCTGCAATTCTGCATCGGACAAGCTTCGCAGCAAGATGATCTTGCCATTTAGATACCCGCTCGCCTCGAGATCCTCCAACAAGCCGTCAACCAACCAGCCGATCTTCCCGACGAAAATTAAGTTCGGTACGAGGTTTGCCCCGTGCCGCTCCAACAGTCGTTGCCATACTCTGACAAGCAGCCGATGATTCTTTCTGACTTCAATGGTGGAAACGAACAAGACATAGCGCGCAGGAAAGCGTGTCATTTCTTGCTCACCAGCCGTGAGCCGGTCGCCGAAACCCGATCCCATCTCCAAAGCCTCGACGCGAGGCAGCCGCCAACCGGACTCCGCAGCAAAATCGATAAGAGCAGTTCGTGAATGCTTTGAGTTGGTAAACACGATATCCGCAAGCGGTATGGCATCTCGAAGCCAATTGCGAAATTGAACAGCGTGATATGGTTCGACAAAAGATTCATATTTGATCGGAATGAGATCGTGAATCAAGATAGCGAACTTTATTCCGTAACGCCGCTTCGCTTGAGCAATATACTTCGTGTAGTTAGGAATTCCCCAACCAGCCCCAGGTGATACGATCATATCGCCAGAGCGCACGAACTGTTCAAACGGGTCTGTCCGCAGCCACGTGCCGATGAGATCGCGAGCCGCAGCCTTGGAGATGGAAAGGAAAAAGCGCGGGTGCCGCATGATCACTGGGAAAGATCTGGGGAAATTTTCCCAAAATATTGCTGGCTCCCAAAATGTCTTCCAAGGAGCGATACTGCCGGGAGGGTTCAAGTATGCGGAACGGATTTCGCCGAAGTCGACCGTGTGGAGTTGTTTGCTGTAAATGCTGAGCCGGCAAAACCGCACGCGTTCGGAAAGCCCGTCGAGTGTCGTGGCTGCACGACAAATCTCGAATGAAACCCGCTGTACGCCGGTCGGATTGCAAAAATGATCAAAATATCGAAAGAAATCCTCCACTTCGAACCAGATAACAGGCTGACGGGTCTTGCGAGCGAAATGGTCTTCCTTTTGAGGTTCCTTCGCACGGATTACAGACCGCGATAAAGCTGTTGTTGCGTTGTCAATCATCGGGGTGATTGGTTCGCTCGCAGCCGTCACCAAAGTTTTGACGGTTCAGGTAACACCATCGAGTGCAGTTTCTTGGCGATCACGGGTTGCGCACACCCTCACATTATCCCGATCACGCACGATCCATTGAAGCCCCAGTAGAAGTTGTAATTCAGGTGGGCCGAGATCGCATCTCAGCAATGAAGAAACGGCGCAACTGCTGTTAAACACGCAACTTACGAAAAGAGAATATCGAGACGCGGACAGAAGGCAAATCTATAGAGAAGTGTTGCAATTCGGTCACGAGCCCAAATTTATGGCGAATTAATACCCTGGGTGCGCGAAACAGGGGCACGCTCCCGCGCTCACCAGTTCATTGGGGCTGGCTAGGGCATGGCCTGCTGCTCGGCAAACAAATCCGCAGCGCCGATTTTTCGTCCGAAAGCAGCTAATCCGCCACCCGCGTTCATTGCGAGCCGTATAATAGGGATAATCGGGGCTGGCGAATCCCATGACGGTCGTCGCTGTTACTTCGCTTTTGCTCGAGGCTCGCATCGCCACGGGACCGGGAGTATCGGTCATCTGTGGCCATGCCTCGCAACTCGTTAGCTGCCTGCAGGCAGCTATCAAACGAGGTGCATTGGGGGTCATCAGTTTTGGAGTCGCCGGTGGACTAGCACCCCATCTCGCTCCTGGAGATTGGGTGATCGGATCGGGCGTGCGGACCGGTCACGAGCGCTATCCCGCCGATCGACGGTGGTCATCTTGCTTGCTTCAAGCGATTCCCGGTTCTGTTCACGGAGAAATCGCCGGAGCGGATGCTCCCATTGCTGACGCCTCGGAAAAGACTCGACTACATACGCTCACGGGCGCAATGGCGGTCGACATGGAGTCCCATGTCGCAGCCAAGGTGGCCGCCCTGCACCATATTCCATTTGCCGTTTGTCGCACGGTTATTGACCCGGCGGACAGGGACCTGCCGCCGGCCGCCGTAATCGATTTGCGGCACGACGGTACTCCCGACCTATTGGCTATTTCCGGCTCGGTTATCCGTCAGCCGAGTCAGATCCCGGCACTCGTGCGCACTGCAATGGATGCCTGGACCGCCCGCAAGGCTCTGCGCCTGGGCCGGCGCCTGCTGGGTGTGGGGCTTGGTTGCCCTTATTTGCATGAACCGGCTTGCGCACCAGCCGGAGCGGATGTTTTTGCTGCGACGCAGGTGTGAGGCGGACTCATCGCAGGATCGCAGTCGATGCATGCAGTCCTGCGCTGGCCACGCCGCGGAACCATATGCTATGCTATGAGCGTTGTTATGCCGTTGGTTCCGTCACAGATGGAGGATCCAATGTGTTGGGAAGTCGACTACAAATTCTTCGCTGAACAACAAAAGAAAGCGCAGGACGCTCGGATCAAGCAGGAGCAACGCGCGGGCGTCATCGATCGGCTCCTGCACGACGCCAATAAAGAAGGCGAGAAGACCGAAGTCGAAGCAGCGCCGGCCAAAGAGGCCGCACCCGCAAAATAGCCGATGCGCCCACAGCCCCGCTCCGGCGCGGCTGATCGTCATCGCTGGTTTGCCCATCGCGGCGCGCTCGTTGCCTCGACGGGGGGATATCGTATCGACAAATGAGCGATGCGCGCGGCTCAGTCATAGCGCGGCTCAAGTCATAGGCCGTCCCGGGGGATAGCGCGGTCCCATTCGCGACGACTGACTTCGTTCGCGCCCTCCCACGCGCGTAAACTCGCCCGCAGCAGGAAGACGTCGCGCCTGCATGACAGCCGCATCTGCGTCTCGAAGCGGATTTGCCATGCGTCGCGCGACATCGTCCACGTCCGTCGCAGGTCGGCCACTGCGCTGAGCGGGTCGTCCTCCTCGACGTGAAACTGGGATTTATTCGCTGTGCCCAATTCAAGGCCGAGGCGGTCGATGCGCTCGATATGCAGATCACCGCGGCGGGTCAGTGTCGGCTTCTCGGGTGGCGCCGACTCCGGCCCGGGCAGTGGCGACAGCAGCGCGTCGGTGGCCTGGGGCTCCCGTACCGGCAGATCGAGCGTGCCGCCCGAAATCAGTAGCGTCGCCAGCTCGGGACAAGGCCACATCATCGGCCAGTAAGCCGTGGATAGGGCGAGCCTTATCCTGTGGCCAGCCGGAAACACCGAGCCGGCATCGTTGAGCTTTATACGCACCCGGTAGCGTTGTCCGACCGCCAGCGGCGCAGGCGTTTCGTGTCCGTCGCGATGGGTGAGGTTGAGGATGCCGTAGCTGACACGCAGCGACTCGCCGGACGGATGCACGTCGCACAACCGAACTGCCAGGTTCGCAATCGGCCTGTCCGACACCACGTCGAGCGTGACGATCGCCGCGCCAAGGATCTCGATCGGTGCATCGAGTGGCGGCGTCTCGAAGATGAGCGAGCGGGTATCGTCGTCGCGTTGATCATAGGCCTGATCGTGTCCGCGACCGAAGGGAACCCAGTCGCCTGAGCATTTGCCGACGGTCTGCGGCGAGCACACCGCGCGCGCCGTCAAAGGTGCCGCTTCGTTTCGCAGCCCCTCATCGGTCAAGAACAGCCGCCGCGGTGCTATTCCCGGCGATGGCCACGACCGTTCGGCAACCCATCGCCCCGGCAAGGTCTCGTGATGGGATGCAGGTTTCACGCTGTCCGTCATCCAAGCGCGCAGCATAGGCTCATCCATCACGCCGGTATCGACGCCCTTGAGCCAATGATCCCACCACCGCAGCATCTCTTGCAGGAAGCCGATCTGCGGGCCGGGCAGCGCAAAATGCGGATAACCATGGGCCCACGGCCCGATGAGACCCTTGCGCGGTACGCTCAGCCGCGCGAGCAAGCGTGGAATTGCATTGGTATAGGCATCGGTCCAGCCGCCGACGGCGTACACCGGGCATTGGATCGCCGCGTAATCCTCGCACACCGATCCATGCTTCCAATACGCATCACGCCGCTGGTGCTGCAACCAAAGTTCGAAGAACAGCGGCACGTTCGCCAGGCGCTCCAACCACATCGCCCGCCAGCGATCGCCGACAAGCATCGGGTCGGGCGGCAGGCACATCGAGCCGAAAAAGAACGAGCCCCACTCGAGCCCGTCGGCCGCAAGAAGCGTGCCGCCCATGTAATGCACATCGTCCGCATAGCGGTCATCGGTCGAGCAGATGGTGACGATGGCCTTGAGGGCGGGCGGGCGGCGCGCCGCAATCTGCAGTCCATTAAAACCGCCCCAGGAGATTCCCATCATCCCGACCACGCCGCTGCACCAGGGCTGCGCGGCCAACCACGCGGTCACCTCCACGCCGTCGTCCTGCTCTTGCTTTGCGTACTCGTCGAACAGCAAGCCATCCGATTCGCCGCAACCTCGAATGTCGACGCGGACGCCGGCGTAGCCATGGCCGGCCAGATACGGATGCGTCAGCGCGTCCCGTTCGTAAGTGCCATCGCGCTTGCGGTAGGGGAGATACTCCAGGATGGCAGGAACCGGGTTCTGTTCGGCGTCGTCCGGCAACCAGATGCGGGCCGCCAGCATCGTACCGTCTTTCAACGGGATCAACGTGTGCTCGATCACGCGCACGGTGCGGGGAAACGTCGTCACAATCACAGGGATCCCCAATTGGCACGATTACAGAATCGCTGAGGAGGGCGTCGGTCCGTCACAGGTCGAGGATCACCTCGCCCCGAGGCCGGGAGCAGCAAATGAGCGCGTCTCCCTTTGCGGGCGGATCCAGCGGCTCAGGGTCGTAGTCCACGTCGCCAGCAATCAGCGCCGTTTCGCAGGTGTGGCAGACCCCGGTCCGACAGGACCACCTCACCGGCACGTCGCATGCTTCCGCAAGTTCGAGCAGGCTCTGATATTTTGCATTCCAAGGCAACGTGAGTCCGCTCCGCGCGAAGGACACTTGCGGTCCTAAACCCGCAGGCTCCGCGGGCAAATGCGGAGAATGCGTCTCGGCTTTCAACCCCGGTGTGATGGAATCAAGCGTGCCGAATATCTCCGTGTGAATGTGATCAGCAGCCACACCCCACGCCGCTAAGCCGGTGGTAAGCTCGCGCAAGAAGGCCGCAGGGCCGCACAGATAGAATTGGCCTTCATGCGGAACGCCGATCTCGTCGAACGCGGAAACCGCCAGATGCCCGACAGCGTCGAAATCGACACCCCTTTGGTCATATGGTCCCGGCCTGCTGTAGTGGATATAGCAGTGGCCGGACTTCAATTGTTGTAGCAGAGCACGCGACTCATCGCGGAATGGATGCTCCTCGCGATTGCGTGCTCCGTAGAGCCACCAAACCGGGTGGCTCGACTTCCCGGCCGCCAAGGCGTGCAGCATTGCCAGCACCGGCGTCACGCCAACGCCCGCGCTCAGTAGCACGACCGGCTCGCCGCCCGAACGGAGCGTGAAGCTGCCACGGGGCGCGCTTACCTCCAAATTGTTCCCCGGCTTTATTCGAGTGCGCAGATAGGTACTGCCAAGGCCCTTTTCTTCTTGCTTAACCGTCACGCGATAGTGCCCGGTGCCCGGCAGGTCTGACAGCGAGTAACTACGCAATACCGGCGGCGCACCGGACTGCACAGGAAGGCGCAGAACCACGAATTGCCCAGGCAGGGCAGCCGCCAGGGGTTTACCGTCAGCGGGCACGAGGACCAGAGAAAACACGCTGACACTCTCCCGGTCGATGCGCGACACCCGCATGGGGCGAAATCCCGTCCACGCGGGCGGCGGGCTCACGACCGAGAGGCCGGGGTTTCCCTTTGCCTGGCTTTCATTCGGTCCTTGCTGCAGCAGCGCTTGGAAGGAACTCCGCCAACCGGCGGGCAGCGCCGGGATACGCAACGCGCGTTCCAATTGAGCGCGGGAATGACCGCTCAGATAGAGGAGCGCATCGGCCTCAGCGACGCTCATGCGCTCCGGACCATCGCTGACTTTCACAATCTCATCCCCGGCCGCGACTTCGCCGACTTCCAGCACACGGAAATAGAACCCGGGTCGGTGATGCTCCACCAGCAGGGCGGCCATACGCGGCTCGTCCATTCGGATTCCAACCCGGTAGCAGGTCACTCGGGGCTGCGTCACTTCGAACAGCGCGCTGCCAATCCGATAGCGGTCACCAATGCAGACCTCATCGTCCGACAACCCCTCCACCGTGAAGTTCTCGCCGAATTGTCCAAACGCGAAGTCCTTTCGCCCGAGCTGCCTTTCCCAATAGCGATAAGAATCGATCTGGTAGACGAGAACGGCCCGGTGCTCACCCCCGTGGCCGGCCAGGTCGCCTTGGCCATCTCCGTCCAGATTCAACCGGCTGACTCGACAGCGGCCACGCACCGGATTCTTCCAGATCCCGGTGTGTACAGTGCGACCCTTCCACTCGATGTCGCGCGGAAGTCCGACGTTCACCGAGAGTAGTCGAGCCATGTCGCTCCCTTTTGGTGGGGAACCGGAAGCCCTCGCTAGTGTGGTGGATTTGAAGTTCCTACAAGTATCCAGCGAGCTCTCATAGGAACTTCAAATCCAAAAACCACACTCGAGTCATAAGTTTGCTAGTGTTCCTTTGATTCCGAAGTTCGCACGCGAGTGTGCCGCAAGGACTTGCGAACTTCGGAATCGGGACACTAGCCGCCCGCAGCCGCTGCGGGCCCGCCGGATGCTCGCTCACGGCCGTTTGCAGGGTGGACCGCCTCGGTAGCGGTGAGGTTTCGATCGGGGCCGTGCGGAACCACCGTCTGACCCGGCTCAAGATGGAGCTGGATGCCATCGAGATGTACCGAGACAATGTCCGGCTCGAACGACACCAGATTGGAGATGCGGCGGACCTCAGGATAGGCATCAGGATACGACCATGCCGCCTGACGTGCGTCACCGATGGTGTAGTAGCTGCAGAGCCCTTTGTATGGGCAGAAGGTCTGGAGTTTCACGGGAGTGAGGGCGGACTCATCGATGTCTGCGCGTAGAACGTACCAGCGCGGCGCGAAGCCGGTCTCGTAGAGGACGAGCGGCCGCGTGGTATCGGCTATGACGCGGTCACGATGGCGGACCACGAGGTTACGGGAGGCCTGGCGAATGTCGATGCGGTGGTAGTTGTCAGCGGCATGGCCCACGATTCGTTCGTCTTCTTCGTAGAAAGCGTCCATGGCCCGCCAGGCGAATGCGAGGCGTGCCTGCAGTTCGTTCGTGTGGGCGGGCAGGCCGGTGTGCTGCCACGCCCCTCGCGGCGCGACGTGTTCGCCCGCCCGGACGCTGTACCAGGACGTGAGCCCGAGATCGGGGTGTTGGGTGGTGTGGTCCGTGCGTTCTAGCGTGTGTGGGGAGACGTCGGTCTCCGGGAAGTAGGCTACCGGATAGCGGCCCGGTTCGAACAGCAGGAGGACATGCTCGCTATCGGCGATCCAGGTTCCGCCGAAGCGCACGCGCATGCGCCGGCGCAACGGCTCGACGTACAACAGTCTCTTGGGCAGCGGTTCGGGGACGAGGAACCGGCCGATTGCTCCCGGTGAGAGCGGACCTTGTTGCCAGGATAGTCCCATTGCTCTCCCTCCATAAGGATGATGATAGAAGGCGGTCGACGTGCAGTGCGACTAGGCACGCGACAACTGCGCTTGGGCGCTGCGTTTGTCACTTTGGAGAATGCCCGGTTTTGGTTAGAAGTCTGATGACGGTGTTCATGGTTTTTTCTCCCTTACTGAAGCCTCGATCACACCACAACCGAGCTCGGCGCGTGACTAGATCAGTGGTGAACGACAACCATCTTGCCGCCAGCTTGGTTGGCCTCCATGATTCGGTGAGCCTCACGGATCTCGTCGAACCCGAAGATCCTGGCCGGCTTGACGTCGAGCCGGCCGGCCGCAGCGTCCGCAGCAATCTGTTGAAGCGGCACGTCCGAGAGCGGAAAGCCTGGGGCGCCGAACACGAAGCTGCCGAAGAAAGTCAGATAGACGCCGCTCGCCATCTGCAGCAGCGGGTTGAAGTCAGGAATCGGATCGAGACCGCCGAGCCAGCCGGCAAGACAGGAACGGCCTCCTCGGCGAAGCATGGCGAGGGAATCGAGCATGACGCTGTTGCCCACGAGGTCGAGCACCGCATCGATCTTTTTCGCCTCTGCGATGTGCTTCGATAGATCGCGACGCTCAATTTCGCAGCGCTCGGCTCCCAACTTCTCCAGCTTGGAAAAGCGATCGCGATTGCGGGTCGTTGCAATCACCCGAACGCCGGCGTTGACGGCCATCTTGAGAGCGGCCTGGCCGAATGAGGAGGGCGCGCCACGGATGACGAGCAATTGGCCTTTTTCGATCTCGAGGTTGCGGAACAGACAGGTCCAAGCAGTCGCGTAGGTTTCAGGAATCGCTGCAAGCTCGGCCCAAGGCAGGTCCGATTCGATGAGCGCAACGTTTGAAGCTGGTGCGCGGGTATATTCGGCGTAGCTGCCGTTGATCGTGCGGCCGAGGCCACCCATCAGTGCGGCCACTTTCGCGCCGACCGCAAACTCGCCACCAGGGCAGGATTTCACCAAGCCCACGCACTCGATGCCGCTCACCTCGGCGGCTTCGGCCCACTCTCCACGGCGCATGTGCATCTCGGCGTGGTTGATCCCAAATGCTTTGATTTGGATGACCACATGACCGGCCTTGGGCTCCGGCTCGGGAATGTCCTTGTAAACCAGGCTGTCCAGTCCACCGAATTTCTCTAGAACGATGGCACGCATAGCGCTCTCCATTTGATCAGCGGCCATGCTCAACGCCGCGGGCGGGTGCCGGGTTGCGAAATCAGCGAGCGAGGAAGTCGCGGATTGCCGCCGCGATCTCCTCGGCATGCGTTTCCAGCGCGAAGTGCCCGGTGTCGAAGAATCGGACGACTGCGTTGGGGATGTCGCGCTTGAACGCTTCGGCGCCCGCCGGCAGGAAGAACGGATCGTTCTTGCCCCACACTGCTAGAAACGGCGGCTTGTGAGTCCGGAAATACTCCTGGAAGGTCGGATAGAGCGCAACATTGCTCTTGTAGTCGCCGAACAGATCAAGCTGCAACTCGTCTGCACCGGGCCGGGCGAGGTAGAAGTTGTCGAGCGAATAGCCGTCCGGCGAGACGGTGGTCGGATCGAGCACGCCGTGTGTGTATTGCCAAACGGTTGTCTCGGGCGCGAGGATAGCGCGGAGCGCTTGCCGGTTCGCCGGCGAGGGCTCTTTCCAATAGGCCCGGATTGGGTTCCAGCCCTCGCTCAGGCCTTCCTCGTAGGCATTGCCATTCTGCGAGATGATGGCGGTGATCCGGTCCGGATGCTTCACGGCCAGACGAAACCCGGTCGGCGCGCCGTAATCGAAAACGTAGACGGCGTAGCGGTCGAAACCGACGATTTCGGTGAAGCGGTCGATCGTCTCCGCGATCCGGTCGAACGTGCTGCCTCGGTCCGACATGTCGGACTTGCCGAAGCCCGGCAGGTCGGGCGCGATGATATGGAAGCGATCGGACAGGAGCGGAATCAGATCGCGGAACATGTGACCCGCACTGGGAAAGCCATGGAGCAGAAGCAGCTTGGGCGCATCGCACGCACCCGCCTCACGATAGAAGATGCTGAAACCATCCACGTCGACGGTGCGGTACCTCACGGCGGTCATTCGCTTCTCCTTACGGCGTAACCATATTACAGGCTATGATAAGGTTATGGCTCCGGAGGTCTGATCGTCCGCCGCCGCGCCGCTAACCTGTATATTCGGCGTTAGCGGGTTATGCGTAACGACGGGTAACTTGTCAAGGGCGGTATTAATGGTTATTTTTTTGGAAACTTTTTCTCGAGCGACCCATGACAACCACGCGCCTGCCCCCGTTTTTCATCGCGGACAACCTGGGACTGAACTTCTTGAACTCCATTGCAGTTCCAGTGGATGCCAAGGTTGAGTGGCTAGCCTCAGGGGAAGACCTTCTCTCATGGCTCAAGCTAGCCGGATTGGTACCCGCAGAGGTATTGGAGGCTTTTCGGAAAAACACTGTTCCCGGTGAGCTCGATGCCATTGCGGCGCAAGCGCGCGCCCTGAGGGATTGGTTCAAGCCGTTTGTCTATGAACACATGGGGAGGCCGCTTAAGCCGAATGCACTACGCCAGCTCGAACCACTCAATCAGTTGCTGGCGCGCGACGAGGAGTTCGGTCAGATCGTAGTTTGCGATCGGGCCCACGATCGAGAACGCGATCACGGACAAGAGAAAAGAGGGACTTCCTGCCTCGCCTGGCGCTCCCAGCGGCGCTGGCAGTCGCCCGATACGCTGCTCCTTCCGTTAGCACGATCACTGGCAGACCTCGTCTGCACAGAGGACTTCACCTACGTGAAAGCTTGCGAGGGGCCGCCCTGCACGCTTCTCTTCGTCGATCGAACCCGAGGCCGTGTGCGAAGGTGGTGCAGCATGGCGGTCTGCGGCAATCGAGCAAAGCAAGCCGCGCACCGGGAGCGTGCCCAACAGGCAAGAAAGCGAAATTCGGCCGAGGCGACGCGTTGATTCATGTCCGCGGTAACTACAATACAGACCACGAATGCCCAACCGGCAATCGCGGCCAACTGAGCCCGTTGCGCCCTGTCGGGGCCAGTATTTTGAATAGTCGCATATATGTCACGCACGCCTTGCCGACCTCGGCGCGCGGTGATTGCGGTCGTATGCCCTCGAGCGCCGGCGAATGCGGCGAACTCAGCGCGACAGATCACGCAATCGGGTGCTCAATTCCGCGAGCTTCGTTGGGATAGTCCAACTCGCCGGTATCGGGCGTAGGACGCCAACGGCTCCAGGCCCAGCCAGCCTCCTGCAAGCGGTACTTGTCGGTACTCTTGCCGCCGAACAGGGGGAGTGTCAGCGTCCATATTTGCATCGATCCGATCGCTTGAGCCCGCGATGATTACGGCACATACCGATGTGGTTGGCAGTCTTCTGCGGCCGGTTGCGTTGCGCAAAGCGCGGGACGACTGGGTGGCCGGGCGTCTTAATCACGCGCAATTCAAGTCCATAGAGGACCGCGCCGTCGATGAGGCCGTCTCCCTCCAGGAGGCCGCGGGGCTCGACATCGTGACCGACGGCGAAATGCGGCGGCTTTCGTTCCAGAGCCCGATGACCGAGGCGGTCGACGGCTTCGGCCCCTGGGACCTCAATGTATTCTTGTGGGGCCATTGGCACGGTGCCGGCGCGGTCGGAGAGCGACGCCGCGATCGGCCGGTCGATCTCGGCGTGGTCAGCCGGCTCGTGCGCAAACGGCATCTTGTCGCCGAGGAGTTCGTCTATCTGCGCCGCCGCACGAGCCGCGTCGCAAAGGTAACCCTGCCCAGCCCCAGCCTGTTCGTGAATTTCTGGTCGCCGGAACGTTCCCAATCCGCGTATGCAAGCCTCGATCACTTCCTCGCCGACGTCGTCGCGATCCTGCGTGATGAGGTCGCGGAGCTCGTTCGCCTCGGTGCCACCTATGTTCAGATCGACGCGCCTCACTATCCCCTGCTGCTGGCGCCTGCGACCGGGAGCTTTTATGAATCGCGCGGCTGGACGTTCGATCAGTGGTTGAGCCGTGGGATCGAGCTCGACAACGCCGTCATGGCGGGATTTGCCGAGGTGACCTTCGCCATCCATCTCTGTCGTGGCAACCAAGAAAGCCGTTGGCTCGTCGCGGGCGACTACGAGCCGATTGCGCGGCCGATTTTCCAGCGCATCCATGCAACGCGGCTTCTCCTCGAATACGACGATGAGCGGTCGGGCTCGTTTGCACCGCTGCGGCACGTCCCGGACGACAAGACGGTGGTTCTTGGATTGGTCAGCACCAAGCGGCCGCAAACGGAGGCGCCGGAAGACCTCATTCGTCGCATCACGGAAGCAAGCCGCTTCGTGCCGCTGGAACGCTTGGCGCTCAGCCCTCAGTGCGGCTTTGCCTCTTCGATCGTTGGAAACAACCTTTCCATCGAGGATGAAAGACGCAAGCTCGAGAGGGTGTGCGAAACTGCACGACGGATATGGGGATAGCTTCGTTCCGTCGACTACGGTATGAATTTATATATTGACTACACAAGCGCGAGGGGGACGTCCTGCAAGCCCGGGTTGCGCCTATTTCCTGTTTTCGTCCTCTCTGGTCCTGTTATGGACGGCAATCCGGGCCGACCCACGCAGCGCCGGTCGCGCGCATTTCCCGTTGTCATCCTGGAGCTTACGGGAAAGCCACCGGCGCCAGGTTGTGCCCGGCCTCCTGTTTTTCTCCTGTTGTTTACAGGAAAACAGGGGCACCGAATGGGTCGAGCCGCAAGCGCGATCCTTGATCGCCGCCGGCCGTCTCGCCATGCTCGCGGCCCTGCGAGGCGATAGCGGCGCGATAAGCCGCCCGAAGGGGAGGGACCCTGTGACGCAAGAGCGCATCCGCGAGCTCACCAAGACCATGCTTCGTAAAACTCTACGTCGTCCTCTCCAAGGGCGCCGCGGCGCCCGAAAAGATCGCCGAGCATTTGCCGCGCCACCTCGAATACATGATCGGTCTGGAGAAGAAGGGCGTGCTGTTTGCGTCCGGTCCGCTGGCCGAGGCCGACGGCAAAATGCGCGGCGACGGGCTGACCATCGTGCGGGCAGCGAGCGCGCAGGCGGCGCGCGAGATCGCCGCGGCCGATCCCTTCGTCGTGCATGGGCTGCGCAGCTTCGAGCTGCGGGAGTGGACGGTGATGGAGGGCTCGCTCGGGATCAAGGTGAATTTTTCCGACCAGTCGCTCGAGCTGGCTTGAGCTCGAGCGCTGGCGTCAGGTACGAGCGAAGGATGAGAGCATGGAAACGGTCGGCCTCGTCGGCGTCGGCAAGATCGGACTGCCGATCTCCGAAAACCTGATCAAGAGCGGCTACCGCGTGCTGGGCTATCGCCGCAGCTCGCTCGCCGACTTCGAGAAGATCGGCGGGATCGCCGCCCGCTCGCCGGCCGAGATCGGTGCGCAGACCGATATCGTGTTCTCGTGCCTGCCGTCCTCGCAATCGCTCGAGGAGGTGGTGCAAGGTCCCAATGGCCTCATCAAATCGGCGCGCCGCGGACAGATCATCGTCGAGCTTGGCTCCCACCCCGTCCCCGACAAACAGCGCCACGTCGCTGCACTTGCGGCCAAGGGGGCGAGCTTTCTCGACGGCGAGGTGAGCGGAACGCCGGGAATGGTGTCGGCGCGCAAGGCCGTGATCTATCTCGCCGGCGACAAGGAGGCCTGCGCCAAGGCCGAGCGCTTCGTCGCCGGATTTGCCGATTCCTGCCTCTATTTCGGGCCGTTCGGCGCCGCCAGCCGCGTGAAGCTCGTCAACAATCTGCTCGTGGCCATCAACATTGCCGCGACCGCCGAAGCCATGGCGCTGGGCTTGAAAGCCGGCGTCGACGTCGATCTGATGATCAAGGCCATCGCCACCGGCAGCGGCGGCTCGACCCAGTTCGGCATCCGCGCGCCTTGGATGGCGCAGCGGCGCTTCCTTCCCGCGCAAGGCACGGTGCCCGCATTGCAGCACTACTTCGACATGATCGGCGAGTTCGCCGACAGCGTGGGGGTCGCCACACCCATGCTCGACCGCGCGGTCGAGCTCTACGACAAGTTCATGGACATGGGTTTTGGCGAGAAGGACGTCGCCGCCACGGTCGACGTCATCAGCGCGTTGCCGCGCGCCAAGGCCTGACTTTCAATGGGACACAAGCAACAACGGAGGTCCACATGATCCGCGTCAAGAAGATCGCCCACGCCGTTTACGAAATGCCCGACGTCGACAAGCAGAGCGAATATTACACCGAGGTGCTCGGCCTCACGCTGACCGACAAGGGCAAGGACGCCGTCTATCTGGCCTCGACCGTCGATCATCACTCGGTGGTGTTGCGCAAGGGCGCGCAGGCGAAATGCGTGCGCCTGGGCTTCCAGATCGGCCCCGAGGACGATCTCGGCGCGTTCGAGAAACAGGTCCAAGGCCACGGCATCAAGACCTCCCGCCGCAAGGATCCCGAGCCCTCGATCTCGGACATGGTCACGTTCGAGGACCCGAAGGGAACGGTGATGGAGGTCTTCAAGCGCGACGCGTTTTCGGGCCAACGCTTTCCGACCAAGGGCATCGTTCCGCACAAGCTCGGCCACGTCGCGTTTTTCGTCACCGACGTCAAGCACGTGACGAAGTTCTATTGCGACGTGCTCGGCTTTCGCGAGTCCGATTGGATGGCGGATTTCTTCTCGTTCTTGCGCTGCGGCCGCGATCACCACACCATCAACCTAATGCAAATCGACACGAATCGGCATTTTCACACGGCGTTCGAGCTGCGCGATTGGGCCCATCTGCAGACCGCCTGCGATTTTCTCAGCCTCAACGGCTACAAGCTGATCTGGGGGCCGGGCCGGCACGGCATCGGCCACAACCTCTTCGCCTATCACCGCGCGCCGAACGGGTTGATCACCGAGCTGTTCGCCGAGCTCGACCAGGTGAACGAGGAGCTTGGCTATTTCGAGCCGCGGCCGTGGCATCGCGACCATCCGCAGAAACCGAAAGTTTGGCCCAAGGATCCGTCGGCTTCGAATCTGTGGGGCATCACGCCGCCGGACGAGATGATGAAATAGGCGGGCGCGAGCATGATACGGCGTCGACACGTCTATCACGTGGCGGGATACGACCCGATCGACGCCGGCGCGCAGTACCGGCGCTTCGCGCGCCAGCTCGACGTGTTCCGACGCACCTGGAACGTCGACGCGACGTTGTCCGCGCTCGAGCAGTCGAACGCGCAGTCACGCGCCTGGTGGAGCGTCTGCGCGCGTGGCGCCAACTGGCAGGTCGAGGCGGTGCACGAAGCGCTGCTGTGGGACGACATCGTGCGCGGCGATTTCGCCCGGCCGTTCCCGGTGCGGCTGTTCAAGGCCGCGCGCGCATATCTCGACTTCATCGTCACCGGCACGATGTTTCGCTACATCATCGCGAACCAGCGCTACACGGGCTTCTTCCTGTTTCCGATCCTTTCCGTCGTTTTGTTCGCCGCCGGCGGATGGCTCGTCGCGCATCTATTGACCGCGTTCCTCGGCCTCGAAGGCCTAAGCGCCGCCGCCGTCGGCGTGCTCGTTGGCATCGCTGTCTTTCTCGTCCTGCTGCGCTGGCCCGGACGGCGCTGGCGCGTGCAGCAACTGCTCGACGATTGGATCTGCGCCCACGACTACATTCACGGCCGCCGGCCGGACATCGATGCGCGCCTCGATCGTTTTGCCGAGACGCTGCTCGCGCGTGCGCGCGAGGGCGCGGTGGACGAAATCGTGGTCGTCGGCCACAGCCTCGGCGCGATGCTCGTGCTCGATGTGCTCGTCCGCGCCCTGGCGCGGGACGCCGATTTCGGCCGTCGCGGCGTGGCTATTTGCACCCTCACCATTGGCGCAACCATCCCGAAATTCGCGCTGCATCCGCGCGCGCAGGGCCCGCGGCGCAAGATCGCGCGCATCGTGGCTGAGCCCTCGATCGCCTGGGTCGAATATCAATCGCGCGCCGATGCCATCAGCTTCTACAAATTCGATCCCGTCTCGCTGCGGCACATTCCCGACGACCGGCTCGACGGCAAGCCGGTGATCCGGCGCGTGCAGATCCACGATATGCTGCTGCCCGAAACCTTTGCGCGCGCCCGCCGCAGCGTTCTGCGGCTGCACTATCGCTCGGTCATGGCCAACGACAGGCGCGCGCCCTACGACTATTTTCTGATGGTGTGCGGCCCGGTTCCATTCAGCGACTGGACGCTATCGCCGCTGGGGTTCCTGGATTTTATCGTGCAGGACGGCACGTGCCGCGATCCGTCGCGGCCGCGCACCATGGTGGCGCACCCGTCACTATGACGCTCATTGTCGCCAAGGCAATCTGGATTGTCGGCGTCGTCAGCTGGTGCATCATCCGGTACCCGCATGGCCGTCGCGCGCGGCGCACGCCGAAAGTGCGGCGCAGCGATCGCGGCCGCGAGATCGTGCTGATGGCAATCTCGGCCACCGGGCTGGGCGTTCTTCCTTCGATTTACGTCATCGCTAACGCGCCGGCTTTCGCCAATTACGCCCTCCGGCCATGGCAGCCATGGCTCGGCGCCGCGGTGTTCGCGGCCGCCCTTTGGCTGTTCCAGCGCACGCACAAGGATCTCGGGCGCAATTGGTCGGTGACGCTGGAAGTGCGCGACCGGCACACCTTGGTGACGAACGGCGTCTATAGCCGCGTGCGGCATCCGATGTATTTGGCGTTCTGGCTGTGGGCGGTGGCGCAGGCCTTGCTGCTACCGAATTGGATCGCAGGCCCGGCCGGCCTGATCGGCTTCGGAACGCTGTTCCTTCTGCGCGTCGGACGCGAGGAGGCGCTGATGATCGAAACCTTCGGCGACGAGTACCGCCGCTATATGGCGCGAACCTCGCGCATCTTGCCCGGCATCTATTAGCGGCATCGCCCCTGCGTCACGCGTGGGCTTCGGCCCTCTCGGCTTTGTGGGCGTGGGTGAGCTGGTCGATCTTATGCGCATGCGCCACGGCCTGGCGCGCGGCATCGCTGTGGGTGAACAGTTCGAGCTTCTCGGTCTCGTCCTCGGTCACGGGCGTCATCGCCAGATCGGTGTACTTGTACCGATTCGGGTTCCTCTGCAGGCGCCGGTTGGTCGCGTGCAGCCACAGCAACAGGCGCACCGCACGGGAATATTTCCGCATGAAGTCCCACGCGAATTTCGGATAGAACGACCAGATCGGCTCGATCGGCATTCCGGGACGGCGATCCCGCCGATATTTCCGGCGCAGCAGACCGCCTTGCAGCGGGTGGGCATTTTCGAGCGGCACCGACGAGCAGAACAGGAATACGAAACTCACGAGGCGCGACATGCTGCAGCTGGTGGCGGCGCCGCGCCGCAGGATCGTTTCCATGTGCTCGGGCGTGTAAAACCATTCCCAGGCGGAGCGATAGACCTGCTCCCACTCGTCCTTGCTCATCTTGGGATGATGCGAGACGGCGTGCTCGCCGTCGTAGAGGTTCATGTCCTCGTGCATCCATTCCCCTTTCTGCCACAGGACCTTGTGGTCCTCCGACCCTGGGAGCGGGGTCAGGCAGAAGAATTCGAGGATGTCGAGCGGCAGCTCCTTCTGGATGATCGCGATGTCCTCGCGGATCGATTCGGGCGTGTCGAAGGGAAATCCGAGGATGTAGCCGGCGGTGGTGATCGCCCCCGCGTTCTTCCAGGCGAGCAGCATCGCGCGGTATTCCGTGATCTTGTTCTGGCGCTTCTTCGCCGCGAGCAGGTTTGCCGCATTGATGCTTTCGAGGCCGACCAGCACGCGGTTGGTGCCGGCGCGGGCGGCTTTCTCGATGAAGTTCGGAATCTTGTGGCACAGCGTGTCGACCTGGACCATCAGCCGAATATTCATGTTCTCGCCTTCGCGCAGCGCGATGATCCGGTCGAAGATCGCCTCCCAATCCTTGTTGCGGGCGAGATTGTCGTCGGTGATGAAGAAGTGCCGGATGCCCTGGACATAGTGCTCGCGGATCGTCCGCTCGACGTCGTCGGCCGAACGGCGCCGCGATTTCCTGCCCTGCACGTTGATGATGGTGCAGAACGAGCACTGATAGGGACAGCCGCGGCCGGCATCGAAGCTGGCCAAGGCCTGGAAGGTTTTTCTCAAGTGCTCGACGGGCAGGATCGGGGTCGGCTCCGATTCGAGCGACGGCAGGTCCTTGAGGTAGTTGTAGATCGGCTCGAGCGTCCCGTTCGCCGCGTCCTGCAGGATGCGGTCCATCCGCCCTTCCAGCTCGCCGGCAAACAAGCTGACGCCCATGTCGAGGGCTTGCTTAAGGTTGTCCGGCATTTCCGGCAGCATGGCGAGGCAGCCGGATACGTGAAATCCGCCAATCATCACCGGCACGCCCGCCGCGCGGAACGGGCGGGCGATATCGAGCGCGCGCGGATACTGATTCGACTGCACGCCGACGATTCCCACCAAGCCGAACCCGCCGTGGCGGCGAAACCGAGCCAGCAGCTGCCCGATTTTGACGCGGGTGTGGATCTCGTCGATCACCGCGATGTCGATGGCGGTGTCGCCTCCGAGCACCGCCCGTTGCCCCGAATCGCGCCCCAGGCTGTAGAGCACCGCCAGCGTGTTCGAGGGGACGAACGCGCGCACCCATTGGATGACGTAGCCGTCGTCGTCGTAATGCGACGGCTTGATCAGAACGAGCTGGAAGCGCCGCTTTGGCTGCGCCAATGCACCCACCATGCCGATAGATCCCGCTCCCCGCCGACGCGCCGGAGATGCATACATCGATCGAAGCAACTTTAACATGGCAGTGCGCCGCGAAAAAGGGCCGGAGTTAGCGGCAAATTTGGCGTCGACGAGGCATTCCGCACTGCCGGCGTACCAGCCCCTGGACTGCTCTGTGCTCAAGCAAAAGCGGAGGCGTGAACGCCTCCGCTTGAGTCTATGCTAATCCCGTTGTAGCGGTCGTCGGCGGCGATCAATAACCCGCCGCCGCGGACTGCGGGTGTGCAGGCGCCGCGGGCTTCTGCGCCGAAGCGTAGGCCCTGGATGATGCGGGCTTGGATTGCGCCTGCGCGACCGCGGGGCTCGACATATAGCGCCGTCCGCCATTGAGCTCCTTGAGGCGGTTGACCCAGTCCTCCGGGTACAACAAGTGGTTCCCGGGAACCCGCAAGCCCATGTAGCGCGCGATGTCTTGGATGAACGCGACGCAGTTATAGGTGGCGGCGTTCCACAGCGGCGAGGTGTCCTGCAGATGCTTGATGTAGGCGAACACCCGCTTGGCCTCGGCCTCGGTCATGTAGACGCGATAGCTCGCGGTCAAATAGTCGTCATCGAGGTCGCCGTAGCTCTTTCCCGTTTCGGACGGGACCGGCAGAAGGTGCCCGATGATATAGGGAACGACGCTCTCGGAAGCGGGATGGAGGCCGGCGACTTCAATCTGCTTCTGGTCGGCGCGTCCATACCACACGAAGGCATGGCCATAGCTGGCGGCGGTCCGCGCCCGGAAATCGACGTAATAGACGCCCCTGCTCGCAGTCTGCGGCTGGACGCTGGCCGGCGTCGCGGCGGGTTTGTCCTGCGCGCTGGCCGCCTGAACTTGCAGCCCCGCGGCGAGCGCGACGGCATACAAGCCCACCCTGAAGGCGAGGCCGCGCCCCTTCGTCCGGAGATGTGGCATTGGTGGCTCCCCTAATCATGATCCACTTCGGCAACGGCCAAAGCGGTCGGCGCTTTCGCACTGCTGGAGACAATGTCCGGGGGGTGCTCGCGACGATTCTGCGCGCGAGCACCCCGTCGGTGACACTGTGAGTTAGCCCTTGGTCACAACGGGCTGTGGATATTTGCCGATTGGATACTTGCCGACCGGATATTTGCCGATCGGAGCCTTGCCAACCGGAGGCGCCGGAGGCGGCGGCTCCTTACGCGGCAGGTCGGCGGCGGCGGCAGCGCTCAGCATGGCCAAGGATGCAGCCGTAGCGAGTACAACGATCTTCATCATGACTATTCCCCTTTGTCTGGCAGCATCGCCTTCCGGAAGCCCCAGAGATGAAGCAACCGAAGAGAGACGCCCCCCTCTTTCCATCACCACTTAGCCAGAGCGGTTTCCACCGCTGCACGATTAACGATGCTCTAACCGCACTCACGACACAACCAAAAAGCGCCTGTAACACCGGCACCGTTGATCCTTTTCGGGAGAGTGTTGCACGAATAGCACGCACTCGAGCCGCAGAAGCCGTCCGGATCGCAGTTTTGCAAACGACGGTACCTGAATCCGGCCTTGCGGCGGTCGGCGGGCCGCCTTCGGTGATGTTTTGCGAGCGGCCTGCAGCCAGCCTCGATTCGAATTTTCTTCAAAATTTCTCGAATCGGCAGCTCTGCACAGTGCGATCGGAAACGGAAGGCTCGGTTGCGTCCACGGATGAGGCCGTATTTGGGCGTTTCTGGGTCGCTGACGCAGAGGACGCCGCATTCTCGCCCTCAACCGACGATTCGGACATGCGCCTTCAGGCGTCACCGATGATGCCTTGACCTCTCGGTCAGGCCGACGCAGCAAATCAGCCGCCTGTGATGAAGAGGGTGTCGCGCCGCATCCGGCCGCGTTAGACTTTACCGATGCGACCAGAAGCGCGAAGCGCCAAGCGGTCGCTGCCGCCACGGGCGCGGGAGGAGGAATCAGCCGATGTTTGCCACCACACGACGCGCCGTTTCGCGCGCCTTGCTCGCCATTTTGCTCGCCGTCGTCCTGGGCGCCATGGCGCCGGCGCGCGCGGCCGATCCGATCAAGGTCGGCTTCAGCATGGCGCTGACGGGCGCGGTTGCGCCCAATGGCAAGCAAAATCTTCTGGCGCTAGAAATTTGGCGCGACGAGGTCAACGCCAAAGGCGGACTCTTGGGACGTCCGGTCGAGCTCGTTTATTACGACGACCAGAGCAATCCCAACAACGTGCCCGGCATCTACACCAAGCTCATCAGCGTCGACAAAGTCGACCTGCTGATCGGGCCCTATGCCACCAACATGATCGCGCCGGCAATGCCGGTGATCATGCAGGCAGGCAAGATGACGATCGGCATGCTCGGCGTGAACGTCAATCGCCAGTTCAACTACTCGAGATATTTCTCGATGGTGCCGGGCGGCGATGAAGGGACGCTGGCCTTTTCGAGGGGTTGGTTCGAGATTGCGGCCGCGCAGACGCCGAAGCCCAAGACCGTAGCGCTGATCGCGGCCGACGCCGAATTCGGCAAGACCGCCTGCGACGGCGCGCGCGAGAATGCCAAGGCCGGCGGCTTCGAAATCGTCTACGACAAGAGCTATCCGCCGGGCACCACCGACATGGTGCCGATCGTGCGGGCTATTGCGGCGGCCAATCCGGATCTCGTTTTCGCCTGCGCCTATCCGCCCGATACAGTGGGGATCGTGCGCGCCGCGAACGAGATCGGCTTGAACACGAAGATGTTCGGCGGGGCAATGATTGGTCTGCTCGCCACGCCGATCAAGGTGCAGCTCGGCCCGCTGATGAACGGCTTGGTCATCATGGAAAGTTTCATCCCCGCGCCGCCGCTCGATTTCCCGGGCCTCAAGGCGATGCTGGAGAAATATCAGGCCAAGGCGCCGTCGCTCGGCATCGATCCCTTGGGCTATGGGTTCACGCCCTTCGCCTACGCCGCCGGCCAAGTGCTGGCGCAAGCGGTCGAGGCGACGAAGAGCCTCGACCACGACAAGCTCGCGGACTACGTCCATGCGCACAAATTCTCGACCGTGGCCGGCGAAATCGCATTCGGCAAGGACGGCGAATGGACGAAGTCACGGCAGTTCTTCACCCAATTTCAGGGCGTGAGCGGGAACGATCTCGCGCAGTTCCGCGATACCGCGCACCAGATGATCCTGTGGCCGCCGGAATATAAGACCGGCAACGTCATCTATCCCTATCAAGACGCAAAGAAGAAATAGGACCGAATTTCGGTTGGCCCCGCTACGGCACGTCGGTGCGCGACGGTGAGCGCGCGCCGCCCGGCCAGCGCTCGTGCGTGAGGGGAACGGTCAGCTGCGCATGCAATCCCTCCGCTGCGAAGGATTGCTTCACTTGGCCGTTGAGCTGACGTTCGATCACCATGTTGATCAGCCGCGAGCCGAAACCCGCGCGCCGGGTCCGCCTGGGCGCGGGTCCGCGACTTTCCTTCCAATCCAGAACCAGGGTGAGGCCTTGCTGCGTACGCGTGACCGACCAGGACAGCACGACGCGGCCGGACGCGCTCGAAAGGCTGCCGTGCTTGCTGGCATTGGTCGCAAGCTCGTGCACCGCCATGCTCAGCCCGAAGGTCGGATCGGGCTCGAGGAAGACGTTGGGTCCGCTGAACGAGATGCGGTCGAGGAACGGAGCGAGCAGCGTGTTGAGCAGCTCGCTGAGCGAGGTTGATTTCCATCCGCCCTCGGTAATGAGGCGATGGGCATTCGCCAGCGCCAGAACGCGGGCCTCGTATTTGGCCACAAGATCGGCGACACCGCGCGAATTCTTGGCGGTCTGCGAGAACAGCGCAAGCAACTGTGAAAAGAGGTTGCCGGAGCGGTGGCGCAACTCACGGATCATCAGTTCATGGCGTTGATCCAGTTGTCGGCGCTGGATGGCGCCTGCTACCACGTTCGCGACCGCCCCCAGAAATGCCACGTCGTAGTCGTTGAACTTGCGCCGCTTAGCCGTGTGCGCACCGAGCACGCCGTAGGCGCGGCCATCGCGTCCCGCGATCGGCGTAGTGAGCCCGCTCACGACACCGTGTTCTCTCAGCAGCGGCGCGCCCGTGAACCTGGTCTCCGACGCGAGATCTTCCACGATCACAGGGCGACCGGAGGCGAGCGTATAGCCGGCTTGCGTGTCGCGGCCGGTCGAAACGTTGGCGGTGCCGACCAGCCCCGCTTGCCAGCCGATCCCGGCCCTGAGCAGGAGCTCGGCATCGCCCGGGACCAGTTCGAGGATTTTCGCCATTTCGACGTCCAGAATCTCGCCGACCGTGGTGACCACTTCGTTGAAGAATTTCTGCAAGTCGCCTTCGGTCAGCGCCCGTTCGCCGAGCCGCGCGAGGGTCTCCTGCTGGCGCGCGCGCACACGAACCTCGCGATTGACGCGCAGGCGTTCGGTCACGTCTCGGCACATGCCGAGCAGTTGCACCGCCGCGCCGTCCTGCACGATGGCGGTCACTGAGGCCTCGAACCAGCGCTCCTCGTGCTCCGATCGTCCCGGCAGGCGGTACTCCAGGCGACACGGCTCGTGCGTCTGCAAGGTTTTGCAGATCGCCGCCAGCACGCCGGTCGCGTCCTGCGCTTCCAAGTCCTGCGGGGCGATCGAGAGCGTGCCCTCGAGAGGGCCCTCGGGAGGGCCGTGAAAGTCTTCGAGGTTGGTCGACCACGCCATCTGATGGGATCGAAGATCCCACGACCATAGGCCGACGCGGCCGGCATCGAGCGCCGATCGAAACGACTCAAGATCGGAAGGGGAAGGCGACGCTTGTTCGTAAACAGGAGTGTCGGCCGTTTCACCTTTGTCTTGCGCTTGAGGCACTTTCACATCCACCGTGCGACGGTTCTATTTGATCCGCAGCGGAGGGTCCGGGCGCGCTGGCAACGCAGCATTTCGCCGAGGAGGGGACCGTGCATGCGAATTCTTCCTTCGGGTCCGGTTGAGTCAAGCGTTGGCTCGCGGCTTGCAAGCTCGCGGTTTGCAAGCTGCCTTTCTTGTTGCGTGCACGCGTGTGACGTCGAGGACGACCACAGCGGATCTATTCACTTGGTGCTGCCTGCCGCGCGGCTGGTTCAGATCGCGGGCCGACAGTGATTTCCGGGCGCAAGCAAGCGGGCTGCGAACGCCGTCCCCATCAGGCCGACAGCGTGCCAGAAGCAAATCGCGCAGCCTCCATTGCCGTCTCCCTCTATAAGCCGCTGGTATTTCGAAGGTTCCGTGCTGGGGCGCGGTGGCGCTCGGCAGCTTCGGCCGCGGGCTTTCGGGCCGAGGGCTATATGTAACCCCGGGCAACGGCGCGGCCGCGCGGGGGCGCGAAAAGCGATGTCCGAGAAGGGGACCTGCCGGGAATGCTTAGGATACGCAGCGGCCCGCGATCTGCGCTAACGGCGAGTGTCCGATCGCGCTCACCACCGGCTCGCAGCCATCGAGTAGTTTGGGCTTGGGCGCGGGCGCCGGCGGGGCATTCGTTTCGGCCGGACCGTTCACCGCATTGCGGCTTTTGGTCGAAACGACCGGCATACGGTCGCTCTTGAGCGTCCGGTTCACCATTGGCGCGGTCCGCGCGCCCGACGGCGCAGCGGTGGTGGACGAGACTTCCAGACCAACGAGGAAGATCGCGATGGCGAAAACCGCGCCGCCGCAGCCGACGAGATATCCCGAATAACGCCGCATGGGTTGCTCCCCACGATCCCTGTCCCCATTAGTCGCGCTGACCCTCGCTTAGGTTCATCCGCCGCGCTGCGATTTGTGCAAAGCCGCCGACCGGGATGGCCCAAGCGGCTAACGTATTGGCAGAAACTAAGTTTTTCCGCTGCGCCGGGGTAAGGCTGCAAGACCTCGACAGGGCTTGCGATGGCTCCCGGCAGGGCGTTTGCGGCAGTGCCCAGCATCGAGAAACTGGCCGTCCCATGCCCGCGTCTTGCGCGTTCCGGCCGATCCCCAGGAACCAATCGACGCGCCACGCATTGTCAGGGGCAGCCGGCCGCCCATTTCCCCCTCCCCGTGCTCGGCCGGTTAGCTAGGGCGTAGTCGACACGAGAGGTCGGCTACGCCCCCGTCTTTTGCGGGAACGGCATGGTGTTGGAGCCCGCATCGCGCATCGGAACTTTGGTTGGCGTGCTGGGTTCTCCCGCTGGACGTTCCGGCGACAGGGACGAAGCAAACAGGAACGATGCAAACAGGAGCGAAGCGAATTGGGATCGTGTCGAAGGCAATTGGAAAGAGTTCAAAGGCAAGGTTCAGCAGAAGTGGGGCAAGCTCACCAGCGATGATCTCGACATCATCGAGGGTAAGCGCATGCAACTCAGCGGTCGGCTTCAGCAGCGCTACGGCGTGGCGAAGGACGAGGCCGAGCGCCAAATCGCCAGCTGGCTCAAGAGCGTGAATTGACGACGACAACCCTGCCGCAAGCGTCGGCGCTGGATGAAAGCATGTTTCCTCGATTGGGATATTCTCGCGCGATCTCCGCCGAATTTGGTGAGATGGAGCAGCGCTTGCGTGCATTGGAGCGCCAACTCGAGCGCGTCGGCAGCCGCGCCGCGGCGAGCACTGCGCAGGCCGCCGAAGGAGTCGGCGAGACCGTCGCTTCGGCGTTGAACAGCATGGCCGAACGATTGCGCGGCGGGGCCAACTCCATGCGCGATGAAGCGGCGAAAATCGGCAGCGAGGCGGCAAAGCTCGGCAACGACGCGCTGCGGCGCCTGGCCAACGAGGTGGAGCATCGCCCGCTGGTCACGCTTGCAGTTGCCGTTGGCGTTGGACTTCTCGTCGGCCTGGCGAGCCAGCGCCGCGCTGGCCGCCCGAGCCATCGTCGCAGTCGCCATCAACGCACTCGCCCGCGGCGCCGTTAACGCCGCCTGCCGTCACCGATCGCTTTGCAGTTATGCCGTGACGCGCCGGTCGCGGCGTTTGGCCGTGCGCTCGAAGAACAGCGCCTGGCTCGCCACCGCCGAGACCGTCGCCGGCTGGAACGGCTTGGCGATCAGGAACGCCGGCTCGGGCCGCTCACCGGTCAGGAAGCGCTCGGGATAGGCGGTGATGAAGATCACCGGCGCTTCGAAAGATGCGAGCAACTCGTTGACCGCCTCGAGCCCCGAACTGCCGTCGGCGAGCTGGATGTCCGCGAGGATCAGCCCCGGCCGCTTGTTCTTGGTCAGCGCGAGAGCCTCCGCGTGGGTGCGCGCAACACCGAGCACCCGGTGACCGAGGCCTTCCACCAGGGTTTCGAGCTCCATCGCGATGAACGTGTCATCCTCGATGATCAGAACGTCGGTTGCGATCTCGGCCGCAAGCTCGCGACCGGATTCTTCGACCAGGCCGCGCAGCTTCATCACATCGATATCGAGCACGCGCGCGGCATCCGGCTCCGAGAAGCCTTCGAGCGCGACCAGGAGAAAAGCCTGGCGGGGGAGGGGAGTGATGTTGGCGAGCTTTTGCTCTCCAGGGAGCACGCCTTCGCCGGGGGCGGCGGCGCCGTTGACCGCCACCGAGTTCCAGATTTTGGTGAATAGGCGATAGAGGGCAACCCGCGGCCCCCTGGGGTCTTCGATCACGGCGCGATCCGCGATCAAGGCTTCCAGCGTGGCGGCGACATAGGCATCGCCGGACGCCTGGTTTCCCGTCAGGGCTCTGGCATAGCGCCGCAAAAATGGCAGGTATTGCGCTACCGCAGCGGATGAATTGGGCACGGAACCCTCCCGTTCAATTGCTAAGCTTACGCGGCAAAAACAGGCTTGCGGGAAAAAAGTTCCATGATACGGAACGAACCGTTCTGCGTCACGTTATGCTGAGATAAAGCACTGAGGGGCCCGGGCGGGGCATTTCGCCCGGGAACAAGACAATGAACGAGCGCAAGCCGGTTCGGGCGGCCATGGCGGGGGAGAAGGCTGCGCAGCCGGACGCGATGCAACCCAAGCCCCCGAGGTCAGAGGCGACCATGCATACCGACGCGCAAGTGAGAAAGGCTGGGGGGCGCCTCAGCCGCGAGGACCAACGAAGGCTCGGCGACATCCTTCAGCGCGTCTACGACGAGGTGTTGCGCCAAGGCGTCCCCGACCGGTTCAAGAGCCTGCTGGACCAGTTCGACAAAGACGACGGCGTCGCCGAGATGCGCGGGCAAAGCGGGGGGGAGGACGATCATCTCGTTAGGGCCAAGGCATTCGACAACAAGGGGTCGAGATCATGACGATGCGATCATCCGTACGTGACGCGATGCTCGCAGCGGTGCCGAGCTTGCGCGCGTTTGCCATCTCGCTCTGCGGCAACGTGGATCGCGCCGACGACCTGGTGCAGGAAACCCTGCTGCGGGCCATGGCGAATATCGATTCGTTCCAACCGGGCACGAACATGTCGGCGTGGCTGTTCACCATTCTGCGCAACCTGTTCCGCTCCGAGTATCGCAAGCGCCGTCGCGAAGTCGAGGACACCGACGGAAGCTATGCCGAGAGCCTGAAATCGCATCCCGAACAGCACAGTCGGGTGGAATTCGAGGAATTCCGCGTGGCGCTCGCCAAGCTGCCGCCGGACCAGCGGGAAGCGCTCATCCTCGTCGGCGCATCGGGCTTCTCGTATGAGGAGGCGGCCGCCATCTGCGACTGCGCGGTGGGAACGATCAAGAGCCGGGTCAATCGTGCACGCACCCGGCTGTCCGATCTGCTCTCCATCGACGGCGCCGACGACTTCGGCCCGGATCACACGACGCGCGCAATTCTGTCGGCGGGCGGGCGTGGCTGATCCGCCTCGCGCGGGCATCAATTCAAGATAAGGGAGAAGCTCTCGCCCGGCCAAACCCGGACGAGAGCACACGCGCGCCTGAAAACCGTGCGGCAGGCAGCTTACTCAAGGAACCGTCGGCGAACGGCCCCGAATGAGGGCGACGACGGCGGAGATCACGAACAGGATGATCGCAGCGAAGAAGATGATTTTTGCGATCTCGACCGCGAAACCTGCGATCCCGCCAAAGCCAAGTACGGCCGCAATCAGCGCAATGACCAGAAATGTCAAAGCCCAACCAAGCATGGCAATGCTCCGTCATTGTCAAAATGCGCGCAGCTGCGCGCAACGCTGGTCAATAAACGAGCAAAACGCTGGAAGGCTCCGGCGAGGCTCACGGATTAGGGATGCACATCCTCGGTGAACCAGTCGGTCGGCACGTCATGGCCTAGCCCGCTCTCCTTCGCCTTGCGGTAGACCAGGGATCCCGCGGCCGCGAATTGATAGCCGAGCCCGATATTGTTGATGAAACAGGTGACGTCGGCGTCTGACTTGCGACCTTCGACCCGGCCGACGACGAGCTCCGGCAAGGTCGGAAGCTTGTCGAAGTCGATCTCCTGCGCCAGCTGCCAGCCGCGGCCCGCCACCTTCTCCTCGATCACGACGCCCTCGGCGGCGACGTGGATCGGAGTCGGATCGTTCCAATGAATGATGACGCGGTCGGCGCGCTTGACGGCCTTGACCTCGATTTCCGGCCGTTTGATCGAGCTCAGATGCATCCCGGGTTCGATCCAGCGTTCGAAAAAAACGTGATCGATGGAATTGGTCGCGCACATGACGATGTCGGCGCCCTGGATCGCCTCCTCCGGCAGGCCGACGGGTATGACGTCGACGCCGAGCGCCGCGCGCATGGCCGTGGCGAAGGCTTCGCGGCTTTGCGGATTAGGGCTGAAGCAGCGGATCGTCTCGATGTCGCGCACGGCGCAGGCGGCCATGAGCTGCGCCCCCGCCTGCCAGCCGGAGCCTAGAATACCGACGCTGTTCGCATTCTTGCGCGCAAGGTACTTGATGCCGAGCCCGTTGGCGGCGCCCACGCGCATGCGTTGCATGACGCCGTCGGGCAGGATCGCGAGCGGCTCGCCGTTCTCCACCGAGAACAGCAGCACCAGTCCGACATAGCGGTTGTTGGGCGCGGCCGCGACCTTTTCGCGCCGCATGGTGTTGCCGCGCTTGGGCCAAGTAATGATGTCGGAATTGATGCGGACCGCGCCGACGCCGAACTTCGGAGCCACGCCGTCCATGGATTTGAGGCTGTAGAGCGCGTCCGCCCGCGTCGTGGGCGTGAAGCAGTCGGAGCGGGTGCGTGACACGCCGCGTCCATCGGCCAATTCGACATAGGCCTCCTCCATGACCGCGATGCATTCGCTCATCGTGAGCAGCTTCTCGACGTCATCGTTGGAGAGGATCAGCGTCATGGGCATCGCGCCTGTGATGGCTGTGGCAGCATAGCAGAGACTCCTCCGACGAGTGCGGCCCCACCCTGACGATTGCGGGTGCGGGGCTTAAGCGCCCACAAGGCGCTCGCGTTAGGCCCGGAAAATGTTCCAGAATGGATCGGGCGCCGTGCCCGTCCGCTTTGCAAGGAATGAGCTCATGAGCGTCGACACTCATGTTACCACGCTGAGCGCGGCCTTCGACGATTACCCGCACACGCTGCCGCTCA
>Ga0306920_100000669_pt1 | contig 40580 bp, 41 predicted proteins | sample flu12Cox44000170_FD_204666 | JGI IMG/M metagenome (GOLD analysis project Ga0306920, IMG submission 204666) | Lab enrichment of tropical soil microbial communities from Luquillo Experimental Forest, Puerto Rico - flux4day.12C.oxic.44.000.170 (v2)... | ecosystem: Environmental > Terrestrial >... | reverse complement strand
ACTTCGCCAGCGCTCCCAGAGCTCAACCTTCTGCTGCGGCGTGAATCTCAGCCTCGCAGTCACCATACGCAACCCTCCTCATCGGGCAAGATACTAGGAGGTGTTGCGTCGATCGGTTGAACTCACCGCCAAAAGCGGACATTAGCCAGGAAGAAAGAAGTCTCTCGGTTTAGCCGCCAAGCTAGGATCAATTCCTGGAGCACCTGCAGCGATCGAGGATACAACCGCCAAGGTGGAGTTCGGGAAAACATGGACCGCTACGGATAGCGGATCACCGCCACGATCGCTTTGGAATTTTCCCGCTTAGCGCAACCAACTACTTGGGGGACAAGGCAATTGCCCTTCGCTCGGCTCTGATTTCGAGTCAGGCGCCTTCGACCACTCGGCCATCTCTCCCCTTGTCGATCATACAGTTGGCGAGGGGTATCCTGCAAATTCGAGTGCGGTCCTGCAAATGCTCTCGGCCCGGTGGGCTGAACGACCAGTCGAAGTGCTCAGAGGGAAGGGCGCGGAGCTGATGCCAAGCCGCACTACCCTGCTAGTATCGTGCTGCACAGGTCAAACGTTCCGTAGAGGAGTGCGATATATGCCCGATGATTGGCTGAGCTGCGTAGCGAGTTCGATCGTCGAAAACAGGTTGCAAATCGTAGGGCAAATTCACATCCGGCTGCATTCCTCCTAGCGGCCGAGCCAACTAAGCGGGCGTCCTGTGCGCCCGTCTTTTTTTGAACACATGCGGACAACTGCCTCATTGGTAGGAGCCGCTATAGGCGCTGCAACTCAATCGTCGCAACCTTGAGCAGCTGCCGATTGCCGAATCTCGCCGTTTGCCCATCGGCCAGGCAAATAAGACCGGATCGTCGTCGCATGCCGATCGCGCTGCCAAGGCAGTTATGCCACCGAGGGCCTACTCACGGTAGCGGATCAGTGCATCGTCCAACTTTTCCTTGAGCGAGCCTAGCCATGGCTCGTAATTCCGCCACTGAAGGAGCCCCTCGCGGGAAATCTGCTGTCGGACCTGCTCTGAGCTTGCCGTACTAATACTACGTTCTGTCTTATGAAACTCCACACAGCCCTGTTCGAATTCAAGTTCGCAGAATTCCAGAATGCGCTGCACGTTGCCCTCGAGGTTCTCGACCACGTCCTCGTACCAGACTCGCAGGATCCGCCCGGGCAGCACTGCGTCCCAGTGTCGCATGAGCTCGAGGTAGGTCCGGTAATAACGGGAGATATCCTCGATGCTGTACGTGAACTCTTGACCTTTGGCGAACAGTTGCCTGAAGTTGCTAAAACAGCACGCCATGGGATCGCGGCGCACGTCGATGATCTTGGCGTTCGGCAGCATGAGATGGATGAGCCCGATATGCCGAAAGTTGTTCGGCATTTTATCGGTGAAGAATGGCCTTCCATGACGATAAGCATGCGTGTCCGTGATGTAATGCTCGCCGAGCCTGCGCAATTCTTCAGGCGCAAGTTCGGCAAGAACACCGGGATAACGATTATTTTCTCCCCGCACTTCAACTACGATGCGCTGGACGTCGGATAGTTCGTGTGTCGCTTCGATAAGCGAATGAGAAGCGAGGATCTGCTCGATCAGGGTGGATCCAGAGCGCGGCAACCCGACAATGAAAATCGGATCAGGGTTCGGTGCGCCGACACCAGCCCGCGCGGCGAAAAACTGCTCTGTGCACACCTCGACTTGCTTACGCGCGTTGGTTTCGGTGACGAACGGATCGTACCGGCTTTCGGCGCGCTTCAGTGCATTGCCGCGCTCGTAGAATTGCCATGATTCGGCGAACTGGTTCAGGTCCTCGAGCGCCTTGCCGAGTGCGAAGCACAGATGGTAGCGATCGACAGGGTCTGCGCCTGGCTCGGCTTCCTCGGCGCGCATCTGAACGACCTCATTCTGCGAAAAGCGATAGGTCTTGAGATTGGCGAGACTCCACCAGGCATCGCCAAAGCTTGGCTTGGCCGCCACCGCCATTCGGTAGGATTCAGTCGCCTCCGTTTTTAGTCCGAAGCTTCTGAGGGCGTGGCCGAGCGAGACGTGCAGATGGGCGGATGCGGGCGATGCGACCAGCAGCTCGCGATACAGCGCGATCGCAGGCTCATAATCTCCGAGGCCGACGCACGCGGCCGCGTACAAGGAAAGATAATCCGTGTTGCCGGGTTCTAGCCTCAGCAGGGCGTCCGTCTCTTCACGCGCCCGCAGATATTTCTGGCGGTCAATCAGCACACGGACATAGTCCAGTCGGGCAGCGACGTAATCGGGTTTGATATCCAGAGCAGCTTCGAGTCGCGACTCCGCTTCATCGAGCACATCGCGTTGGCGCTGGATTCTGCCCAATAGCCGGAGCGCTTCGACATCGTCGGAGGACGTGCGCAAGAATTCTCGAAGGATGTTCTCCGCCGCCGACAGATCGCCATCCGAGAACAGGCTCCCGGCGCGCAAGATCTCGGGTGGCAGGGTTTTCAAGCTAGAGAGGCGCTCAGCTGCCGCCGCCGCATTTCGTTCGTCCCCAGTCATCCGAAACAGGCGTTCGAGCATGCTCCAACTCTTCGCTAGGGCCGGGTTGATGTCCACGCCGTGGAGAAAGGCCTCGATCGCGCGTGGCACATCCCGCAACGTCGTGTAGCAATAACCGCGCTCCTGATAGAGAAGGCTGAACCGCGGATGCAGTTGCTCCAGGCGCTGCAACGTTTCTAACGCCTGGTATACGTAGTTCAGGCAACGTTGGTTGACGGCGACTAGGTACACGAGATCGCGGTTTTGCGGTGCTGCAACCGCGAGCGCTTCGGCCGCGACGAGCGCTTCTCTGTGCCGGCCGCGCTCACTGAGCTCACGGATACGGCTCACATCGAGTTCGATCGGGGATGCACTCGCGCTCTGCATGGTGTCCGCTCAGAATACCGCCGATCGATGAGATTCGTAGAACAGACAAACAAAATTCATCGTCAGTTCATCGTGACGTCATCCGCGGGTGACAGTATCGCTGCAGGCTTTGGTGCCAATTGGTTCTACAACTTCCCGCAATTACTGGAAGCGTCGATGCACGATGCTTCTAGCGTCATATGGCTAGCTGCGCCTGGCCCAACGTTGGGTCGCAACTGGCTTTTTCCGAACCGCTTCTTGATCAAGAAACGGAGACGTCATGATTCAGATCGATCGCCGTAAATTCCTGCAACTGACGGGCGTTGCCGCTGTCACGACGAGCTCGCTAGCGAACATCGCCAAGGCGTTGGCAATCCCGGCAAACAACCGCACCGGAACGATTAGCGATGTTGAGCACATCGTTATCCTGATGCAAGAGAACCGCCCGTTCGACCATCATTTCGGGACGCTTCGCGGTGTCCGTGGCTTTTCCGATCCGCGCGCGGTCGACATCCATCTTCCACTCCAGGGCGGCGGCACCGCTCCCGCGTCGGTCTTTTTGCAGCCGGCCGGCGCTGCCAACGTGGCAGCCGGATTCGGGGTAGCGCCGGATTCGGACAGCTTGGGCGGCCCAGCGGGCGGAGTGGATGTGATTCCGCCTTTCCGAGTCGACCCCGCGAGCGTCAGCCCGGGACTGGAGAGCTTAGGTCTCACTTACCTGCCGGGAACGGGGCATAGTTGGAAGGCCATCCATGAGGCTTGGAACCAGGGCCAGTATGACCAATGGGCGGTCATTCAGAACCCTATGGTGATGTCGTATATGACACGCGAAGATATCCCGTATCACTGTGCTTTGGCGGATGCCTTCACGGTTGGCGACTCCTACTTTTGCTCTGTCATGGGCCCGACGAATCCCAACCGTGACCACCTGTTTACCGGTTGTATCGGCAACGTGAACTACTTGGGCATCGGTGGCACCGACGGCGCTGGCGCAGGACCCGTCACCTACAACGGACTCAGCGTTAACAATCAGTACTTCGTCTGGGAGACGCTGCCTGAAGTGCTGCAGGCGGCCGGCGTGAGGTGGAAGGTATACCAGGACCTCGCCGGGGCAACTTTCGCGCCGGATTTCGGGGACGGTACAGGCAATTCCTTTGCCGGCAACTTCGGTGACACTACGCTACTTTACTTCAATCAGTACGCGACGGCTGCTCAGAACTCGCCGCTGTTCCAAAACGCGGCGACGGGCACCGAGATCCTGAACATCATCCCGGGCGCGGGGGTGCCGCGGGCCGATTGGCTGGCCTGGGCCGAGCACCTGTTCGACCAGTTCCGCAGCGACGTGCAAAACGGTACGCTGCCGCAGGTTTCCTGGATCGTGGCACCGGCGGGCTATTGCGAACACTCGGCTTGGCCGATCAACTACGGTGCATGGTATATCTCGCAGGTTTTGGACATTCTCGTGTCCAACCCTAACCTGTTCAGCAAGACTGTCCTCCTCGTCAACTACGATGAGGCCGACGGGAGCTTCGACCACATCGTGCCGCCATCCGTGCCGTCGACGCCCGCCAATGGGGCGTCGACGGTCAGTATCGAAAACGAGCTCGTCACGACATCGATTCCGAACGGCCCGATCGGCCTCGCCCAGCGCGTGCCTTTCATCGCGATCTCACCGTGGAGCAAGGGAGGCTACGTCAATTCACAGGTCTTCGATCACACGTCGGTGGTTCAATTCATCGAGAAACGTTTCGGAGTCTTCGAGCGAAATATCACCCCGTGGCGCCGTGCGGTAGCGGGTGACCTCACGTCGGTCTTCAACTTTGCAAATCCGAATGACGCTTCCGTCAGCCTGCCGAACACCGACGGCTTTTTGCCGTCGAACGGCGAACTCAACGGCACGGATCTGCCTACCTTTATCCCCGCTCCGGATGGCGTGATAACCGGCGTCCCGCCGCAGGAAAAAGGTATTCGCCCGGCACGCGCCTTGCCCTACGAGATGGATGTTCAAGCCTCGGTCAATACTTCGAACGGCACGATCCTGCTTACGTTTATCAACACGGGCGCCGCGGCCGTAGTGTTTCATGTGCGTTCCGGCAATCCTACCGACCCGGTGCGCTATTACACGGTGGAAGCTGGCAAAACGCTGACTGGTGCCTGGAACGCCGCCTCGACCTATGATTTGTCGGTCTACGGCCCCAACGGTTTCGCGCGCTTTTTCAGTGGAAGCACTGGCGGCAGCGTGGCGGCTCTTGATGTTGCTGCCACTTACGGTAGTCAAGGTAGCCGTCCGTCAATCCAATTGAAAATAAAAAATGCCGCCGGCCTCGTCGCCGACGTGACCGTGTTCGACGCCTATACCGGCAACGTGAGCACGCGGCATCTCCAACCGAACGCAACCTTTGCAAACAAGATGACGCTGGATTCATTCTATGGATGGTACGACCTCATCGTCACGATTGGCGGAGACCCCAGTTTCGAATACCGACTTGCGGGTCACGTCGAAACTGGACAGGACAGCTTCTCCGATCCTGTTCTCGGGGGCCTTGTCACCCTCAAGGGCTGAGCCCAGTCAAGTACGCGGCTGGCACGACAGCGGAGGTCTGCTCCCGAAAGCGGACTATCTGGTGTAACCAGATTGACGCATCGGACAACGAAAATGTTGTTTCGGTCCTGGTCCTGCAAAGGACCGAGCCTCCTATGCGGGCGTCGGTGGACGCCCGCTCTTTTTTGCGTCCGCCTTGCTACCTAACTGGATGACAGTCGTCGCAGAACAGTAACCGACTGGTAAGACGCCAGTAACACGAGCGCCGCCTAATGACCACCCGGGTGACACGATCGCATCGTCGCTGGCTCGGGTCAGCCAGTATTGCATCGTCACTAAACCCAAGGGGATCACCATGAAGAAACCGGTCGTTGCGTTGGCGCTTGTCGCTGCGGTAGCAATCTCCGATGTATTTGCCGCGGAAGGTTTCGCCCCCGTCACGGGCGTGCATCACCTCGATCACGTATTCCTAATAATGATGGAGAACCACGGCTACAGCCAGATCATCAACAATCCCAATGCTCCGTTCATCAATAACATGGCGCTGAACGCAAACCTGGCGACGAACTACTTTGCGATCGCCCATCCTAGCCTGACAAACTATCTCGAAATCATTGGGGGCTCGAATTTTGGCGTTCTGAGCGACAACGATCCCGACTGGCACAACCTGTATTGCGCGCCGAACTTGAGATTAGGCGTTGCGAATACGGACAATCCCCCAAGCCCGGCCATCTGTCCGATTTCAGGGCTCGGCTCCGACGCCGCAACGAGCGCGCAGGATAGTACCAACGAGACCCAGAGCGCGCCCCCCATCAACAACATCGATGGTCAGCAGGCGATACCTGCAGCCCAGAATACGATCGGGAAATCAATCGCCGATCAATTGGTCGAGGCTGGTTTAAGCTGGAAGAGTTATCAGGAAAACCTGCCCGGCCATGGCGCCGACGAGGTTACTTACAGCGACGGATTCTTCACCAACTTCACCGATTTCAGCACCATCACGCCGACACTCACGCCGCCGCTCGCCCAAAGCGGAGTAGTGAAGCTCTACGCGGCCAAGCACAACCCGTTTGTGTATTTCCAGAGCGTGCAAGAAGGGTTCGATTCGCTAAACACCATGGATAACATGGTGGCGTTCGATGGCCCAGGCGGCCTTTATTTCGATCTGGGTGCCGGTACTGTGCCGGCGTTGTCATTCATAGCGCCTAATCAGTGCAATGATCAGCATGGCCGTGGCAACGCTGGCCAGGGTTGCAATTTCGATCCCACCGACAACGGCACGCAGGCTGGCTTGAATCCCGCCCTTATCATTCAGGGAGACGTCACGGTCAGGAAGATCGTAACGGCAATAAAAGCGTCGCCAGCCTGGCTAAATGGTTCCAACGCGATTGTCGTGGTATGGGACGAAAACGACTACAGCGCGGCACCCAACACCAATCAGGTCGTCCTGATCGTGGAAACGAACTATGGAATTAATGGGGTGCAGAGCGCAACCCGATATACGCATTTCGCTTTGCTCAAATCAATTCAGGCGGGGTTCGGCTTGCCATGCCTGAACCATACTTGCGACGATAACGTTTCGACCATGGCGGATCTGTTTGGCGCGGGTCCATCCCCCATGAGCTCTACAGGGCTCCTGCTCCGGTAACTGAGCGAGTTGTGCTTCCGCGAAGCCGGCTGAACTTGCCATGGAGCCCCAAGTAGAAATGAGGGTAGATGCGGTAGGCATCGGGCCCCTTTCCCTCAGGTTGTGGGTTCTTGGCCTAAGTCATTAGCTGAGCCGACCTACATCTCCGGCGAACACGAGTACGGTGGCGCAAAGGTGACCGAGGCCGCGCTCAACGGTTTTCCGTCGAGCCAGATCTCCTACAAGATCCAGGAGGACCCGTACCGCTTCCTGATCTGCGCCGACAAGTTCCAGACCGGCTACGACGAGCCCCTGCTGCACACGATGTACGTGGACAAGCAGCTCTCAGGCATCAAGGCGGTACAGACGCTGTCGCGCCTGAACCGCGCCCACCCGAAGAAACACGATGTGTTCGTGCTCGACTTCGTGAACGATGCGGAAACGATCCAGCAGGCGTTCGCCGGTTACTACCGCACGACGATCCTCGCGGAGGAAACAGACCCAAACAAGCTGCACGATCTGCAGGCGACGCTCGATGGCTACCAGGCGTACGCCTCAGCACAAGTGGACGAGCGTTTCTCGTGCCCAAGCTGCCGGCGCCGGTCGAGGATGACCTATCGAAGGGGATCCTCGAGGCGATCGACATGGACAGCTACCGTGTAGAGAAGCAGGCAGCAATCAAGATCCAGCTTCCCGACGCGGACGTGGAGATCGAGGCTGTTCCCACGACTGGCGGTGGTCGCAAGCCGGAAGCCGAACTGGACCGGCTCTCGAATATCCTCAAGACGTTCAACGATCAGTTCGGCAACATCCCGTGGTCTGATGCCGACCGCGTGCACAAGCTGATCACCAAGGACATTCCGAACCGCGTAGCGTCGGACACCGCGTATCAGAACGCCAAGAAGAACTCAGACAAGCAGAACGCGCGCATCGAGCACGACAAGGCGCTGGCCCGAGTCATGACTGCCGTGCTGAAGGACGACACCGAGCTCTTCAAACAGTTCATGGACAACGAGTCGTTCAGGAGGTGGCTGACGGATACCGTGTTCGGATTGACATATGACCGGCCAACAGTAAGCGGCTGAGTAGCCACGGCGAAGTGCTTGCCGCCGTGTGTGTTGCCGGACGGTGTCTGTTCCGGAAACGCCTGAATTTTCCCGGTTCGCGAATAATTTTCCCGGACGTTTTTCGCAATGCTATGATTTCGTTAAGGAGAGATGGCCGAGTGGTCGAAGGCGCCTGACTCGAAATCAGGTTTAGGGCAACCTAACGGGGGTTCGAATCCCTCTCTCTCCGCCATTCACCGAATGCCCCGACGGGGCATTTTTTCTTGAGAGAGCAGCGACTCCTACGCCATGTCCACCTTCAAGAACTACATCGCCGGCGAGTGGCTTGCCGGCGCATCGACGACACCCAATCGCAATCCGTCGAACCTCGCCGACGTCATCGGCGACTACGCGCAGGCCGACGCGACGCAGGCGCGGGCGGCGATCACTGCGGCGAAACTCGCGTTCCCCGCATGGGCTGTAGGCTCGATTCAGGAGCGCGCCAACATCCTCGACCGGATCGGCAGCGAGATTCTTGCGCGCAAGGATGAGTTGGGTCGATTGCTTTCGCGCGAAGAAGGCAAGACGCTGCCCGAAGGCGTGGGCGAAGTCACGCGCGCGGGACAGATCTTCCGCTTCTTCGCGGGCGAGGTCGTGCGCATCGCGGGCGAGAAGCTCGCCTCGGTGCGTCCCGGCATCGAGGTCGAGATCACGCGCGAGCCGATTGGAGTGATCGGCATCATCACGCCGTGGAATTTTCCGATCGCGATTCCCGCATGGAAAATTGCGCCGGCGCTCGCCTACGGCAACACGGTCGTGTTCAAGCCCGCCGATCTTGTTCCGGGCTCGGCGTGGGCACTCGCCGACATCATCGTGCGCTCGGGCATCCCGAGCGGCGTGTTCAATCTGGCGATGGGGCGTGGATCGATCGTCGGCGATACTCTTGTGAATGATGCCGCGGTCTCCGCGATCAGCTTCACCGGCTCGGTCGCCACCGGCCGCGCGATTGCCGCGAAGGCCGTCGCGAGGATGGCGAAGCTCCAACTCGAGATGGGCGGCAAGAATCCGCTCGTCATTCTCGACGACGCCGACCTTGCGACCGCCGTGAATGTAGCCGTGCAGGGCACGTACTACTCTACCGGGCAGCGCTGCACCGCGTCGTCGAGGCTCATCGTAACTTCCGGCATCCACGATCGCTTCGTCACCGCGCTCGCTGACAAGGTCAAATCGCTCAGGGTCGACGACGCGCTCGCTCCGGGCACCGACATCGGTCCAGTCGTCGACCAGAGCCAGCTCGACCAGGACCTTTCGTATCTCGACATTGGCCGCAAGGAGGGCGCGACGCTCGCTTTCGGAGGCGAGCGCCTCAAGCGCGAGCACGATGGTTATTATCTTGCGCCCGCGTTGTTCACAGATGCAAGCAACGCGATGCGCATTTCGCGCGAGGAGATCTTCGGTCCCGTTGTCTCGGTCATTCGCGCGAAGGACTACGACGAGGCTCTCGCGCTCGCCAACGATACCGAGTTCGGACTCTCCGCGGGCATCGTCACGACTTCGCTCAAGCACGCCTCTCACTTCAAGCGTCACGCGCAGGCGGGCATGGTGATGGTCAATCTGCCGACGGCGGGCGTCGACTACCACGTTCCCTTCGGCGGACGGAAAGGTTCGAGCTACGGACCGCGCGAGCAGGGGCGCTACGCGGCGGAATTCTTCACGGTGGTGAAGACGTCGTATATCGCGCCGTAGGGCGATTCGTCTCGCTGCCGGCGAGCCGAGGCAATCGCCCCGAGCCCAGCTCTCGCGTAAAATGCGCGCTACCGGAGAGGTGGATGAGTGGTTTAAGTCGCACGCCTGGAAAGCGTGTTTAGGCTAATACCCTAACGCGGGTTCGAATCCCGCCCTCTCCGCCATTTATTCGCAGAATCAAAAACTTACAGATCACTAGAACCCGCGATACTTTCTTTCCGCTACTTGATTCCAAACGATTTTTCAACATCAGCTCAGTTGGCAATGCCAGCTTTTTTGCCAGCATTTGCGTGCGCTGGCATGGCTTGGGTTCCTGACGATTTCACGCAGCGGGCGGGATCGATCGCAGTTGAAAGCCGCGCTGACCATGGCACAGCGTTACGGCAGAATGTCTCGACCCGAATGCTTGAAGATCGAGCGATAGTTGCCGGTGACTACTGACCGCGATCAGATACACGAGGTCGCCTCAAGTACAGCTTGAGGCTGCGCAACGGACTTATCGGCGCAGATCGTCATCAATCGGTTGAGCCCCCAAAGGGAATGAGGTCCAGCGGGGTCGCACCGGTTTCTGGTGGAGATTAGCGCTCGATGTAACGCGCCGGACGGATGATCGAGATTCCCCGGAAGGGATCCAACACGAGCAGATCCTTGTCGCCGGTCACGATCAGGTCGGCCGAGCCGTTCACGGCAAGCTCGAGGAATTTGTCGTCCTTCGGGTCTCGGCAGGCCTGGATGCGCATGGTGATCGGCACCAGTTCCACGATGCGACCGAGCAGGCGGATGAATTCCTGCCGATCCTTGACGCTGACGTAGGGGTTCAGGCTCCGGCGCGAGAGCACTTCGGAGAGCTCTTCCAGCGTGGCTTCGGAGGCAAGCAGTTGCCCCCGATCGACCGCCTTGCGGACCGCCGAGGCGGCGACCGAGCGCGCCAGCAGAAGCCGGCTCACCAGGACGTTGGTATCAACGACGACGCGCTCTCGCGCCATCGCCACTCAGGAGCAGGGAGAGTTTCCTCTCGGTGAAGCCGCGCGTGGCCGCTTTGCCCGCGACCCGATCGCAGAACGCCTGGAATTCAGCGACATTGATGCCGCGCAGGCGATCGTACTCCTCGGCCGAAAGGACCACCGCGACATCACGCCGCTGCCGGCGGATGACCACGGGCTCACGCTGTGCCGCGTCGAGCACCGCGGCCAGACGCTGCTTCGCATCGCTGGCTGAGACATATCGCATATTCGTCTATTATAGATAAAATAGACAGATTAGACAAGAAGCCGGTTGTGGTGCAATTGCCAGTCGATGCAACCCCTGCCAGCGACTACAGTGTTCATCCCTGCGGTGTCGGGTTTTCCGGAAACATTTGACTAAGTACACCGATGCTAACGGCAACAGCACGGCTTTCACGTACGACGCGATGAATCGAGTGACAACGAAGACCGATCCACTTCTTGGTGTCGAGACATATCAATACGATGTCGCATCGCAGCTCGCTCAAGTTGTGGACCGGAAGGGCCAACTAACAAACCTCACTTACGACGCACTAAATCGAAGAACGACCATTGTATTCGGAGCTACGGCGAATCACCCGACAAGCTTTGACAGCACCATCACATATTCTTTCGATGCAGGCGATCGAATGCTTCAGATCGCGGACTCGCAGAACGGAACCATCGTTCGTACGTACGATCTGCTGGATCGCTTGACTCAGGAACAGACCGTGCAGGGCACCATCTCTTATACCTACGACGTAGCTGGTCGTCGCCAGACAAGGACAGTCTCTGGTGGGACTAGTGTCGCCTATACATTTGACGCAGCCAACCGCCTATTGCAATTGCAGCAGGGAACGCAGAATGTCAGTTTCGCATATGATTCGTCGAATCAACGCACGCAAACGACCTTGCCCAACGGGGTTGCAATAAACTACACCTTCGACGGGGCAGGCCAAGTGACCGCAATCTCCTACGCGAAAGGAGCTAGTGCGCTTGGCAATCTAACTTTTACCTATGATTTGGATGGGCGCCGAAGCGGCCTTGGGGGCAGCTTCGCGCGGACCAACATACCTCTGCCGGTTGCTTCTACCACCTACAATCGTGGCAGTCAGTTGACGCAATGGGCGTCCCAGGCGCTTGCTTACGATGCGGATGGCAATCTCATCAGCGACGGTCTCTACACGTATGTGTGGAACAGCCGCAATCAGTTGGTAAGCGTTACGTGAGCTGGCGCTCTTCGACCTAGGCATCGACAGCAAACTGCGAGCCTGCGATCTTGTGAAATTGCGAGTGCGCGATGTATGCCATGGGGAGCGAGCGGCCGCCCGGGCAGTGATCCTGCAGCAGAAGACCCACCGCCCAGTGCAGTTTGAAATCACCGTGGGAACGCGGGAGGCGCTCGAGGCTTGGGTTAAGCACGCTGCATTGAGACCAGAAAGCTACCTCTTCCCGAACCGTACGGAGTCTTCGCAACATATCTCCACGAGGCAATACGCCCGTGTCGTCGCTACCTGGATCGAAGAGATTGGCCCAGATCCGGCGACCTATGGCACCCACTCGATTCGCCGGACAAAAGCGGCACTGATCTATCGGCGAACGAAGAACCTCAGGGCCGTCCAGATCCTACTGGGACACAGCAAGCTCGAGAGCACGGTCCGATACCTCGGTATCGAAGTCGACGATGCTCTGGAGATGGCCGAGCAGACCGAGGTCTAGAGCGTCAACCGATGAGCGTCTTTTGGTCGCTTATCGGCCAAAAGCGGACATTGCGTACCGGCGCTCTTCCTGTGAATCTGGAACGACAGCGAAACGCGAGCGTCAGTCTGCGCGTCCGATCTGCTCGAGGAACGGCTGCCAGCGCCGATCGCCCCGGAGCGGGCGCAAAAACGGTCCGACGCGCAGTAGATCGTGCCCGGGTCGCGCTGCTCTGCTACCTTGAAGAGTGCATAGCGAAAATTCCTCGCGTCGGGTGCCTACAGGGTTGTAACTGGCGACTCGACCTCTTTGACCTTGCCGATTGTTCGGCACCCAGCCTGTGATTTTTGCTCATTGGCAGCGACCTTCTGCAACTGTACAGTTTCAGTTAGGTGCGATTAACGGCTAGAGGGTTCTTCGGGTGCAGGCGTCCTCCGGCGTTACTACTTTGCTGTTCACGGACATCGAGGGTAGCACTCGCCTCTGGGAGCAGGAGGGCGAGGGGATGTCCCGCGCGCTCAGGACGCACGATACCCTTTCACGCAAAGCGGTCGAAGAGCACGGCGGACTGGTCGTGAAGATGACCGGGGACGGCATGTATGCCGCCTTCGACAACCCGGTGAACGCGCTCGTTGCCACGGCAACGTTGCAGCAGTCGCTGGAGGCTTTGGCGACGGGGAACGATGTTCCGTTGCGCGTGCGCGCGGGGTTGCATCTCGGTATCGTGGAGCGGCGCGACGACGACCTCTTTGGGAGCGCGGTCAACCGGGCCGCGCGAGTCATGAAGGCGGCGCATGGTGGGCAGGTGCTCGTGTCCCAGGCCATGGTCGATCAGGTCCAGGGCCGCCTGCCGCCGCCGCTGTCGCTGCGCGACCTCGGGGCCGTCCGCCTGCGCGACCTCGCCACTAGCGAGCATGTCTACCAGCTCGTGCATCCCCGGCTGCGCCAGGACTTCCCTGCGCTGCGTTCGCTCGAGGCCACGCCAAACAACCTGCCGCAGCAAGTGACTTCGTTCATTGGGCGCGAGCGCGAGCTCAGTGACGCCAAACGCCTGTTAGAGAACACCCGGCTGCTGACGCTGCTTGGCATGGGCGGGCTCGGCAAGACCCGGCTGGCGCTGCAAATCGGTGCCGATGTACTAGAAAAATACCCCGACGGCGTCTGGTTCGTCGATCTCGCTCCGATCAGGGATCCCTCCCTTGTCCCCAATGCCGCGGCACAGGCGCTGGGCGTGCGCGAAGAGCCTGGAAAGACCCTGACTCAGACGCTCTGCGCGCACCTCCGCGAGCGCAAGCTGCTGATCATTCTCGACAACTGCGAACACTTGGTCAGCGCGTGCGCGAGGCTGGTCGATGCGCTGCTGCAGGCCGTGTCCGTCATCCGGATCCTCGCGACGAGTCGCGAAGCGCTGCACATCCACGGTGAGCAGACCTATCCGGTGTTGCCCTTGCGCGTGCCTGGTCGCAAGGCTGATGCGGAAGCACTCCTGCGTTCAGAAGCCGTGCAGCTTTTCGTCGAGCGGGGGCGGCTCCAGAAGCCCAACTTCTCCGTGTCCGAGCGAGACGTTCCGGCGGTTGCCGAGCTTTGTGCGCGCCTCGACGGCATACCGCTCGCGTTGGAGCTCGCCGCCGCACGGTTGCGCTCGCTTTCGCTCGCTGACATCAACACACGCTTGAGCGATCGCTTCAAGCTCCTCACTGCCGGTAGCCGCGTGGCGCTGGAGCGCCAGCAAACGCTGCGGGCGCTGGTGAGTTGGTCCTACGATCTGCTGCACGAAAACGAGCAGATCGTCCTTGACCGGCTGAGCATCTTCGCCGGCGGCTTCGATCTGCAGGCGGCGGAGGCGGTCTGCGGCGCCGAGCCGATCGCGCCGGAGGAAGTGCTCGATCTGGTGACCTCACTCGTTGAGAAGTCGCTGGTTATGGTCGAGCAGGAGGGCAACAAGTGCCGCTACGGATTGCTGGAGACGATCAGGGAATTTGCCCATGAACATTTGAGCAAGCACTATCTGCTGCAGAAGGCGATCCGTGAGTTTGCCGGCGAGCGCCTGAAAGACCGCGACGACGTTGCGGCAACAGCTGCGCGCCACTGTGATTATTACCTTGGCGTCGCCAAGACCGGGCGGACGAAGCTCCGCGGGGCCGAGCAGGCGGAATGGATACGGCGCCTTGAAGCCGATCTCGACAACCTGCGCGCCGCCATCGCGCTGGCGCTTGCAGGCGCGGTCGACCCCGTACTTGCGGTCAAGTTCGAGCTGTGGCTGATGCGTTTTCGAGTCCTTCGCGGCTACTCGACCGAAGGCCGAAACAATATCCGCGCCGCGCTCGCTCTGCCCGCCCTGCAGGGACCGACAATGGCCCGCGCACACGCGCTCTACGTCGGCGGCGTGCTGGCAACTTACCAGAGCGACTATGCGGAAGCGGCGACGATGCTCACCGAGTGCCTCGCCATCCGCCGCGGACTGGGAGATGCCGCCGACATCGCGGGTGCGCTGTCTTCACTGACCGCGCTGCACCTGCAGATGGGTGCCTTCGCGAAGGCCCGCGAGTGCCAGGAGGAATCGCTTGCCATCTTCCGCGAGGTCGGCAACGAGCTCGGCGAAGCAATCGGGTTGCAAAACCTCGGGGAGATCTTGCTGCGCCAGGCCGATCATGAAGGAGCGCAAAGGTTGTTCGAACAATGCCTGGCGATCGCCCGAAGAATGAAGCATCAAGAGCTGGAAAGCGAATGCGAGCGCAACTTGGGCGAGCTCGCACTGGGCGCAGGCAATCTGGAGACGGCGCAAGCTCGATTCGCGCGATCGCTCATGGTCTGCCGGGCGGCCGAGGACAAGCGTGGCGAGGCGATCGCCCTATGGGCCTTGGGCAGAACCGACGCGGCGCGTGGTGATCTATCGTCGGCGCAGAAGAGACTTTCGGAGTCGATGCGCACTCTGCAGGCGTTCGAAATGACGTCGGAGCTCCTGGATTGCCTGGAGGACCACGCGCAGCTGATGCAACTAGCGGGGCAGTTCGCGAATGCCGTTCGCGCCTTCGCGGCTGCCGCCACTTTCCGCGAGGCGTTCGGCCTGCCGCGATCGGCGCATAGAGAAGCCAACAAGGACGCGAGCCTTGAAGCGGCGCGCGCGGCCCTCGGCGCACCGTCCTTCCAGGCAGCGTGGTCGACCGGGAAGACGTGGGCGTTCGACGAGGCCGTCGACCTCGCGGTGGCGTCGACGACAGCCCACGGCGTGCCCGCCTAGAGTGTCGCGGACGTAAGAAGCGCCGTCATTCCGAAAGCGTGCAATCGACGCGAATGGTGTCAGGCGGCGAGCACGACGCTTGCAATGCGCCCAAACTGAGTGCGAGCCCTACGGCTGCGACAACGCCGATCACAGCTCACCGGGGTTGTGTTGATTGTCGAAAAATATTACGCCTGCGCAGACCTGGCCATGGGTGTTTCGCGCAGCCTTAGGAACTAGGCCAACAAACTCAACATGTTGGACCAGCGGTGCGGCGATATGGTGTGTTTCTTGCTGCCATACGATCGCCTGAGGGGTCGACGGGGTTGTGTTCGCGGTGCTTACGATTCTCCTGCTACAACCGATGTACGCCACTCGAGGAGAATGGTGATGTCCAGTAGAACGTTTCGAAGGTTTCTGTGCGCCGCTGCAGCGGGCATGTTCGGTGTTTTGGGCACGCTTGCGCACGGGACTGCCTGGGATGGCGGTTGGGATCCCTTCTTTAGCGGCGCCTTCGAGGTGTCGATCGACGATACACTTTCCACCTGCACCACCGGCACGATTGTCGCCACAGATTGCAACCTTCAGTTGCTGTTTCTCGATTTTGTCGACAGCCGCGGCACAAGGTGGCAAGACCCCGCCGTAGAACCCCTAACCCCGAATGGCCAGATTGCCTTTGGCGACCAAGTTACTATCGGGGCGGGTGGCGTTCTCGTTTCGTTCTCGGCCACTGTGTCCGACCTGACCCAGGTGGCTGGTCCGCACGTCCCCTGCGACGGCCAGAGTCTGTCCTTCGGACTCGATGGAAGCGTGAGCTTCTCGTGTGGGGGCTTTAGTTCCGACACGAGCACCACTGGGTATCTCCCTCTCATAAGGGACCCCGGAAGCGGCGACACTGACCCCGACCCCACAATACCCGGAGTACCCGAACCCGCTACGCTGGCACTGCTCGGCATCGGCCTCGCCGGACTCGGTGTCTCGCGTCGGAAGCGCAAGCAGTAGTCCGAAATTCACGGCACACGAAGCCCCGCTTCGGCGGGGCTTTTGTTTGTGTGGCGGCATGTCCGCTTTGGGTCGGAAGCGGACATGCGAATGTCAACCATCGGCCAAAAGCGGACATGGCGGACAAGACGAGAAATCAGACCTACTCGGCAACTAGACGCAGTCTCGCATCCAACCAACGCCAAGGCCCGCAGCCGATCTTGACGTCGCGGCCAAGGAGTAAGGACGGAACTGCACCGAGTTCCGGGCAGCCCGGGTACGCCATGAGTGCGGCGAGAATATGCATGACCCCGAACCAACCGATGATCGCAGCGGTTGCGATCCCGGTGATCGAAAGCGCGTTAGACCAAGGCAGCAGAAAATCGAGCAAAAGCAAACCCGCACCGACGATGAACCTCGCAGCACGCTGGCGACGATTCAGGGGTCGCCAGTCGCCTGCTTCGTCGGAGCAACAGGCCTTCATCGAGCGCAGCAGGGCGCGTTGTTCGACGCTTGCTGAGGGGGACAACGTACCGACCCGTAGGAACAGAATACGCAACAGTCGCCCGGGCGCGGCTTTAGCACCGCATGGCATTGCTCGCACTCGTAGAACCACTGACACGCATCCGACGGCATGGTTTCGGTCTTCACGTGCTCGCACGCCGGACACCTGAGGCTCGATTCGAGAACAACAGTCATTTCCCCACCTCGACCAAGGTCGATGGGTAACCGGCATTCTTGGTCGCGCGGGTCAAGTCCTCGACGCTCGTCTTCGCGTCGTCGAAAGTGACCGTCGCCTGACGTTTTTCAAAGCTGACTTCCGCCCGGGTGACCCCAAGGACCTTAGTCAGCGCCTGCTTTATAGTGATCGGGCAGACCGGGCAGTCCATTGTCGGCACCGAGAGAGACACGGTGGTGGGATTCGCCCAGGCAGTCGAGGCGATCAGGATGATGGAACTGAGCGCGAGAGTTCGCATAAATTCATCTTCCCTTTCAGTAGAACCAAGGGGCGACGTAGGGGAACGCGAGTGCGACAAGCACCAGCGCGACGACCACGCCGAAAAGCAATTTCTGGGCGCGCCTGATCTGCGGGATCGTGCAGACCTCGCCAGCTGTACAGACACTTTGCGGGCGCCAGATTTGCCGCCCCGCAAACACGAGCGCCGCGGCGGCAACGACGATGAAAATGGGGCGATAAGGCTCCAACGCTGTCAGGTTCGCAATCCACGCGCCGGAGACACCGAGGGTTAGCAGTACGAGCGGTCCGAGGCAGCAGGCCGAAGCGAGCAGCGCAGCCACGCCGCCCGCGAGCAATGCTCCGCCGCGAGTTCCATCGCTCGAGGTTGGGGATTTCAGTTGCATGGCGTAACCTTACTTCCGTACCCGAGTACGGAGTCAAGGGCCATGAACATCTCACCAGGGAACGTCACGATTGGCGTGCTGGCTCAGAGGGCCGGCGTCAACGTCGAGACGATCCGCTTCTATCAGCGCAAGCGTCTGATGCCCGAACCGAAACGGCCTCAGGGCGGCATTCGGCATTACGGCGAACCCGATCTCGCGCGGCTGCGCTTCATCCGAGCTGCTCAGGCCTTGGGTTTCAGCCTCGATGAAGTCGCCGAACTCTTGAAGCTGGAGGACGGGACGCACTGCGGCGAAGCACGTCGCCTTGCCGAGCGCAGACTCGCCGACGTGCGCGAGAAGATCGCTGTCCTGGGACGAATTGAGTCGGCGCTCGGTGGCCTCGTGGCTCGTTGCAGCTCCGTGCGCGGCTCGGTCAAGTGCCCGCTAATCTCGTCGCTGCGTGGCCCTGGGCGCTGACAGTTGATGTCCGCTTTGGGTCGGAAGCGGACATTTGACGACGTCGCTATCGAGCGCGCTGGACCGCGGGCCCGTGACCCCTGCCGCCACTGATCGCACCAATCGACACTTCGTGATCCAGTCGGGCCGATAGCGTGCTACTGCCATCGCTCGATCACGCTGCTTGGTACGCTCCGACGCCCCCGCCTTGCGGCACGAGGATAACTCAATCGTAGTGCAGCGTTGCGCTATGACTCGATGTTATGCGTAGCTCAATCAGATGAGGTATTGAGGATCTGGCGCGACATAGACCCTCACGTTGTGATCGAGGGCGCCCGCTGGTGCGAGTTGATTTAGGTCAAGCACAGGACTTCCGCCGGCAAAACTGATGGCGAAGGCGTTACCACCGGCTTCGAACTTGACTGTCTCGTGCTCGGTGACATTCACGTACTTAGTTCTCGCCTCGCAACTGATACGATCAAATTCCTTTGCATAACTTTTCTCCATGTCATGGTTGTCAACCTGAGAAGCTTAACCGCAAGGGCGGGTGATCCCTTGCGTGGATACTGTTGGGTCGCGATCTGAATCGTGCGAGTTGCGGCCGATAGCGGCGCAAGTTCGCCTGTAAGACTGTGGGATTGAAAGGCGTATGCGGACAGGCTCACTAGGCCGAGCGTCACTGGCGACCCAAGTGGGTGTTGCCAACGCAGCTGCGGCCCCGATGCTGCTTTAGTCAGTGCGCTTCACAGGACCTTACAGCCAGCCAAGGGTTGGCTGAGCTCGCTGAAACAAACCTAGCTTGCTGCGTTCGTTGCATTTCCGCTTTGGGTTGGAAGCGGGCATGGCCGCGGCTTAACGCCTTGGCGCGTACGGCTTAGTTGCTTGGACTAGCTTGATTGGAACGAGAGGTAAAGAGACAGACTCACCTTGCGGCGGGTGCCGTGAGATTGCGCAGAATGCCACGCCAGCATTTCCATTACACGCTATGCTATGCGGTGTCGAATCGCAGCTATTCGGACGGTCAAAAATCGTTATTTCTGAATAGCAAAGGATGGGAGGTCGCAACGATGATGGGTCTACGTACCAAGCTGCTGTTTCCCCTCGTGGCGTTCGTACTATTCTGGGCCGTGTATACGATCGCGGTTGGCGAGACGAGTCAACTCGCGCCCGCTGTACTCTTAGGCTTACTAACGTTGTTGTTGGCCATCACCGCGACCAATACAGAGGTACTCGTTCTGCGTCCTTTGCGCGGTCTTCTTCGAGCAGCACAGGACTTGACCCAAAACCGCTTCTCTGGCGGCCCAGTCAATGCACCTCCGGGGGCACTGCGCGAACTGGCTACGGGCATCAATCGACTGGGAGATCGGATGCGGGAGTACGAGACGAAGCTAGCGGAGGAGAAAACTCGCCGTCAGACGCTGGAGCAGAGTGTGCGCGAGTTGGAGGATCGCTATGCGTTGACGGTCGAGCGTGCCAACGACGGCATCTGGGAGTGGAACGTCGAGAGTGGCGGGGTCGAATTTTCGTTGCGCTGGAAAGGATTGCTCGGACTGAGCGATGCGCGCATTGGGCAGATCGAGGATTGGAAGAACTTGATTCACCCTGAGGAACGTGCTGGTGTCATGCTGTGCCTTGAAAATCATATGAGCGGTTTGACGCAGCACTTCGATAAGGAGTATAGGCTGCGCCATGGCGACGGGCATTACCGTTGGGTTCATTCGCGCGGCACGGCGATTCGCCACGCGGCGGGGAAACCCTACCGTGTCGTGGTCATGGACAACGATATCCACGAGCGCAAGCAGATTGAGGAAACGCTTATCCAGGCCGCCGAAGGGCTCTCGTCAGTGTCCGGCGAGGATTTCTACCAGGCCCTGATGCGAAACTTGTCTTCGATACTCGGCACTCGTGACAACCTCGTCTGCTACTGCGTAGGCGACCCGCCTACGCTCGCGCGCACGCTGGCCTACTATTCGAATGGCCAGTTCTTGGAGAACTTCGAGTACGACTTGACGGGCACCTCCTGCGGAGCGGTGATCGATCGCAAGGAGATCGTGTATGTCCCGACCGGCGTGTGCGACATCTGGCCGTTAGAGAAGGAATTCGATCGCGACAGCTACATCGGCGTGCCGATGTTCGATTCGACGGGCAAGATCATCGGCCACTTCGCGTGCATGGACGGCAGGCCCATGCGGCAGGATCTGCCTCACTTGGCGCTTTTCAAGATCTTTTCGGTTCGAGCGGCAGCGGAACTGGAGCGCATGTTGCTGCGGCAGAAGCTCGGAGCTACTTCGTTACAACCTACGAAGACTTAGCGCTACGCCTCTGTGTCGCTGCATCACAGCAGCGCCCACAGGAGGAACGGTCACCGTGCTAACGGAATCGAGGGGAAGTTCGATACTGAACGTGGTGCCCTTGCCGACTTCGCTTACCACCCTGATCTTGCCGCCGTGGAGCTCGACGATATGGCGCGTGATTGCGAGCCCCAGCCCAGTGCTTCCGGCATCGCTCGCCTCGCCACGATTTACGCGATAGTACCGATCGAAGATGGTCGGAAGCTCATCACTCGGAATGCCACGCCCGGTATCGATTACATGCACTGCGACGCGCCCCTCCTCCAGCGGCACAACCTCGACGCGGATGACGCCGCCCGCGGACGTATGGCGCATGGCATTCTCGATCAGATTCTCCAGTACGCTTTCGATCATACCGATGTCCGCGTGCAGCTGCACGTGTTGACCGGTGAGCTGGCTTGAAAGCCGCAAGCCTCGCTGGTCAGCGGTGAGCTGAAATTTCTCCACCACGTCCTGCACGAGCTCTGCGATCGGGAAAGATTCGGGTTGTGGCTTGAGCTCGTGCGCTTCAAGCTTGGTCAGCTGGAACAGATCGCGAATCAGCCTGCCTAGCCGCTCACTGTGCTTGGCTGCCACCTCGAGATAGCTGCGCTCTTCCTCCGGCGATAGCGTCCCATGCTTCAACAACAGGGTTTCGAGATAACCCTGCATCGATGCGAGTGGCGTGCGCAGATCGTGCGACACGTTGGCCAGCAGTTCGCGCCGCATCACATCGGTTTGCTCGAGCAGACCCAACTGCTCCGCGATACGTTCCGACATTTCCTGTACAGTGGCGCCTAACCGATCAATGTCGTCGCCTGCTGGATTGGCCGACGGCAAGCGGATCGGTTGGGTAAAGCCGCTGTCGCGAAAGTGGTCAACAGCGACGGAAAGCGCACGTAGCCGACGGGTAAGAAAATTAAACACCAGCAGGGCGGCGAGCAACGAGAAGACGACCACGCCAATCCCTAGATCGGTAGCAAGCTCGAGGAGGCGCCGACCTTCGAACATCCGCTCTGTAGCAAGGATGAAACCCACGCCGAGCGTAAAGAACACAATCGCCTGGGCACCCGCCAGCTTTGCCGAAAGGGTCTTGAACACCTCAGTCTCTTTCGCGGAATTTGTAGCCAACGCCCCAAACGGTTTCGATAAACTTCGGCTCGTTTGGATTCTTTTCGATCTTGGTGCGCAGGCGGTTGATGTGAGAATTGACCGTGTGTTCGTATCCGCTGTGCGAATAGCCCCAGACGCTGTCAAGCAGTTGTGTCCGGGAAAAAACCCGGCCCGGATGGCGCGCGAAGTGAACCAGCAGGTCAAACTCCTTCGCCGTCAGGTCCACGGGTTTTCCTTCAAGACGGATCGATCGTTTTTTAATGTCGATGTGCAGGTCGCCGGCGGTGATAACGGTTCTCGCAGTCTCCGTATCCTTGGATAGATTATCCACCCGACGAAAGATCGCCTTGACCCGTGCAGCTAACTCGAGCACGCTGAAAGGCTTGGTCAGATAGTCGTCCGCACCCATTTCGAGACCAAGCACACGGTCAAGCTCGGTTGATTTCGAGGTAAGCATCAGGACAGGCGTGTAGCGGTCCTGGCCGCGGATGCGTTGGCAGATTTCAAGGCCACTCATTCCAGGCAGCATGAGATCGAGAATGAGCAGGTCGTACGGCTTCGATTGCGCTTCGGCCAGCCCCTTGACGCCATCGCTCGCAAGCTTCACGTTGCACGAGAGCTCCAACAACTGAAGCTTCACCAGTTTGGCGATGTCTTCGTCGTCTTCGACAACCAATACCTCGCGTGTCATGCGCCCACCCCGATCACGATTGTAGTCCAATGCCTCGGACCGCGCATGAAGGGAGCCAACATCCCGCGCTCTCCGAGAGGCCTGGCCCGCGATTCAAGCTCATTGAAATCGTGATGAATCGTTTAGTTGTTTGTGATGGTTTCGTGATTTAGACCCTCGATAATGCTGCTCATGTTGTTCACTTGATCGAGGAGGCTGTCATGATCACCAACGCCAAGTATCGCAACCACGTTAGCTACCTCGGACCGGAAACCTCTCGCGTGCCTGGAGAACTTGCCGACGAATGCCTTGATGATGATGTCGCTGGCGACGCCGCCGAGGTCCGCCGAATGATCGAATTGAGCGGAATGATTGGCGTTGAGTGCGGACTGCTCGAATGCGCCTAGCGCAGCGCGATGCCCTGACACATTGCAAACTCGATGATCGAGCACTAAGTCATCCCTGCCCGCCAGACGTCAACGCCTAGCCAGCGACTGCAATGCGAGGAGCCAGCTTGGAGGATACCGCCCCCAGTTCATCTTTCATGAACCAGCGCTCTTCAAGCAACTGCCTGAGGCTAAGGCGAGCGCGATGCAGCATCACCCAGCAGTTCGATTCCGAAATGCTCAGCTCTGTGCAGATCTCTTCGGTGCTCAGACCTTGAATTTCCCTAAGGTAGAAGGCGCGCGCAGTAGCCGCAGGAAGCCTGGCCAAGCAATATTGCATCGTCTCCCAGAACCTCTCGTTCTCTAAAGATTGCTCGGGGTTCGGCCACGCGGATGGCGGATTCACCCAATTGCCCGCTGAATCAAAGAGCGCATCGCACGTATCCTCGTATTTATCATCTGGTTCAGCGGCGGGCCGTGGACTGGGTCGGGCGGGGTTCCGTGCCTCGCTACGCATCCAGTCGATGATCTTGTGCTTGAGAATGCCCGTAAGCCAGGTCCGCAGCTTGGATTCACCTTTGAACCCGGCCTGTCCCTCCACCGCGGCAAGAAACGTTTCCTGCACGAGTTCCTCAGCCACGCTCGGTTGGCGCAGTTTAGCAAGCGCGTAGCCGTAGAGAAACGAACGGTGCGACGCAAGTGTCTCGGGTGCACAAAAAGCCAAATCTTGCATTGTCATTTCTCCCAGCGATGAGACCGGCGAATCATCCAGTAGACAGGAAGCTTGGATTGATCGGTTTGTGTAAAGACGACTTGCTCGCCTTAGACAGTCTTCATTGTTGCCGAGAGTTATCACGGAAGTCTCACGCGACCTTCAAATGTTTCTAACTTTCTATCGCCGGCGAGGCGGCACCGCGACGTGTTTCCGAGACGCGCAGCGAATGCTCCGCGAGAGTAACCAGCCAAACGAACCTAAACGCTCCGGACTGTAATATCGCAAGGGCGACCCCGACCAATGCGAGCGGCAAAGAGTTGCAGGCTAATGTCAAGCAATAACAGGGAACACGCAGAAGGAGTGACATGCGAGGACTTAGGAGATTGCTGGATTGGTTGAATGGCTGGCTCACCGACTATTTGAGTCGGCCGATCCGAGATTTCGAGCCTGCGGCTGCGTACTCTATGGATCAGCTTCGCGCGCTGCTGCAACCCGGCGACGTGTTGCTGATCGAAGGCAATCTGCGCATCAGCTCGGTGATCAAGTACATCACCCAGTCCACGTGGTCGCATGTCGCGCTTTACGTTGGCCCGCAACCCGGCGCGCGGGGCGACGATCCGCCCGTGCTCGTCGAAGCCGAGTTGGCGCACGGCGTCATCGTGTCCCCGCTGTCCAAGTACGTGGATTTCCACACCCGGATTTGCCGTCCGATCGGCCTCCGCTCCGAAGACCGCGAGCGCGTCGTTGCGCATGCACTTGGGCGCGTGGGTCACGGCTACGATCTGAAGAACGTCATCGACTTGGCGCGCGATCGACTCTCACGGACCTCGGTCAGCGCAACCTTAAAACGCGGTTTGCGTGCCCTTGGGAGCTGCGAACCGACGCGGACTATATGCTCCACGCTAATCGCACAGGCATTTCAGAGCGTGCGTTATCCAATCCTCCTCGCGCGCCGGATGCTCCCATGTGGCGATTTGCGGTCAAACCGCATCGACGATTGTGTTGAGACTTGGGAAGCGCGTCATTTCAGTCTATTTACTCCGCGTGATTTCGATGTCTCACCGTACTTCACCGTCATCAAACCACTTCCGGTCGTTGACTTCGATTACACGCGGCTGCGGTGGGCCAATTGATTTGCGCGAAATTCGGCGGGAAGAATGGCGACCTACCGTTGCCCATGCGTGAAGGAATTTCTTTGCCTCAAGTACCGAGGTTCCCCAAGTCACGACAACCTCAGCCTTCGCAGAAACGGATGGCTGACGGTCTATCCTTAGCGCAGCAAGTTCTCGCGGCTCAGCCGTTTAGTGCACTGCTCGGCGCCGAAATCACTCAGTTCGGCAACGGGCAAGCTGAACTTCGAATTGCAGTCACCGACAAACTGCGCCAGCAACAGGGGTTCGTTCACGGCGGCGTCCTGTCGTATGCCGCGGACAACGCCCTAACCTTCGCTGGTGGCAGCGTTCTGGGCCCGGCAGTCGTCACAGCGGAGTTCAAGATCAACTACGTTCGCCCTGCACTCGGCGAGCTTCTGATTGCTAAAGCAATGGTGGTTTACGCTGGCAAACGTCAAGCCGTATGCCGCTGTGAGGTCATCAATATCAGTGAAGGTCACGAGTCGCTGTGCGCCCTAGCGCAAGGTACTATCAGCGCTCTATCGCAGGACCACGATGGCATGGCCTAGCCCCTCGCTCAACCAGACCGCTCGCCACGGCTAAACAATGTCCGCTTTCGGGAATGCTCAATGTCCGCTTTGGGTCGGAAGCGGACATGAGACGGTCCGCAATCTGCCAGCGGAAGCACTGGCGCAAGCGGCGGTGCCGGTGGTGCTCACCGGCGGTGGTTCCACTGCGCGGAGCCCGCTCGGCCTGCGCAGCTCAGCCGTTGAGCGCTGCCGGTCGTCCCGTCTTGTCGAACGAAGCGAGCAGCTTCATGAGCTCGTTCAAGTCGACCGGCTTGATCATGTGCGCATCAAAGCCGGCTTCCTGGGTGCGGCCGCGCGCATCCACGATGGGCGAGATCGTCACCGAGAGGTCGACGAGTGTCCCATCCTTGCGGCGCCGCAGTGTTTCGAAATGCTCGATGCGCTCGCCTGCGCGGATATGCCGAAGGATCACCGATTCCTCGTCGGCGCGGTCCTCCGGAATGATCATCATGATCGAGCGGCCGATTGCTTCATCCGCGGTATACCCGAAGAGCTGCTCCGCGGCGGCATTCCAGCTCGTGATGATCCCGTTCAGGTCCTTGCTGACGATGGCGTCGTCGGACGATTCGACGATCGCAATGAGGCGCGCGTTCGCGACCTCCGCTGCACTGACAAACTCTTTGACCTCGGCGGGCGCGGCTGACACCGCCGCCTTTTGCTTGCTCGTTCTCATCACGCTGACTCTTTGCTCAGGCCATTATTATTTCCGGCCATACGATGCCTGATCAATCAGACATCGTCCTACAGTGCGTGAGAAGAACGAGAAGGATGTTGCTTCATAGCTGGCTGGTGCCGCTCGCGGGGCCGTGGAAGGCTCGATGTCCGCTTTGGGTCGGGAGCGGACATGGTCGGGTGTTATTGAATTACCTCATCCGCGCGCACCAACAGCGACTGGGGAACGATGATCCCGAGCGCCTTGGCAGTCTTCATGTTGATGACGAACTCGAACTTGGTCGGTTGTTCGACAGGCAAATCGGCAGGCTTCGCGCCTTTGAGGATCTTGTCGACATAGGTTGCCGCGTGGCGGAACAGCGCGGTGCGGTCGGCGGCGTACGACATCAGGCCGCCGGCGCGGGCGTGCTCGGGAATCCCGTAGATCGCCGGCAGCCGCGCCCGTTCGGCCAGTTCGGCGATCTGCGCGCGCTGCGTCAGGAACATCGGATCGGGCAGCACGATGAGTCCGTCGGCGCGTTCCTCGGTCATCGCCGCGAACGCAGCGGCGAGCGCGCTGGCGTCGCGCACGTCGTGGACCAAAACGGACAGCGACAGCGCGCGAGCAGCAGCTCCGATGGATTTCAACCCCGTCGAGTTCGGCGGGTTATCCGGATTCGAGAGGACCGCGAGGCGTGAGAGCTTGGGAACCGCCTCGCGGAGCAGGCCCACCTCCTTGCTCGGCAGCTCGAACGCCCCCGTCGTTAGCCCCGTGACGTTGCCGCCCGGCCGCGCGAGGCTGGCGGCAAGTCCTGTGACGACGGGATCGCCGGACTGGGCCATGACGATCGGAACGGTCTGCGTGACCTTTCTGGAGGCGAGCGCTGCCGGCTCCTCGGCGGTGACGATGAGAGAAACCTTGAGACCGACCAGCTCGACCGCGAGCGCGGGCAGGCGGTCCCGCTGGTCGTCAGCGGATCGCCAGTCGATCGTGATGTTCCTTCCCTCGACGTACCCGAGATCGCTCAGCCCCTGGCGAAACGCCTCGGTGCGCGCCGTGATCGACGAGAGAGGCGCGAAACTGAGAAACCCGATGCGCGGAATCGTCGTTGGTTGCTGCGCCAAGGCAATCAGCGGGGCCGCCAGCATCCCGACGAAGACTTCGCCGATGAACGCCCGCCTGTCCATAATCTCTCGCCGCTGAGCAGCCCGTCAAAGCGGAGGGGAGACGCTACGCCGTTGCCCTCTGAGGGTCAAGAAAGCCGCGTCAGTGTCTTTTTTCACGTGCGCATCAATGTCCGCTTTGGGTCGGAAGCGGATCAGCAGGGTCTATTGACGCATTTCCTATTAGGTAATAGGATTGTTGGTGTGTCAGCGGGGGAAGCCATTTCATAGTGCGCGTCACATCACGGCGCCCGACCCTAAAGGGCGTTTGTCGATTCTCGCCACGCCACCTATGCAGTAGGGGGGCGCAAATGGCTCTAAGACTGCTACTCGCCGCTGCGATAACAACCACTCCGGCAGTTGGAAGAGAGCTCTCGCCCCAAGCGCCTGCGTGGGGGGAGCTTTCAAGCGAACAGAGAAGGATCCTTGCCCCCTTGGAATCGGATTGGAATCGGCTGCCAGATTACCAGCGCCAGCGACTGCTTGGTGCAGCCAGATCGTACCGACGATTGGACTCTGCGCAGCAGGAGCGTTTTTCTGCCCGCCTACAGCAATGGAGCCGGCTCACTCTCGAGGAGCGCGATCTTGCCCGCAAACACTTTCAAGAGTGGCGTGCGTTGTCGCCGAGCCAGAGACTTGAAATCGAGCACCGCTGGCATCAGTGGGCGGTGGCAAACCACGTGCAGGAGCCAATCGAAGCGCCCACGAAGTAGGAACCCTTGCCCCGAGCTCGCATTTAACTCTTCGTCGCGGGTTGTGGCGGTCTGCTTCAGAACATACCCGAGTTCAAGGTTCCGCTAATGGCTTCATGGCTGCGCGCCGGTCGCGAATTCGAGCGAACTGCAGCAGTTTTTCCAAGTCCTGATCGAGGCGAGTAAGGGCAGCCCCCGGCATCCTGTCGAGAGCATCGGGAATCACTCCCTGGACCGGTTTGGGCGCTCTTCGCAACATGGTTTCGCCCGCCGGAGTAATGTACGCGCGCACCACGCGCTGATCGTTCTTGCCTCGCTCGCGCCGCGCCAGTCCGTTGTCTTCTAGTCGATCAAGCAGGTTACTCGCTGTTGAAAGATGAATGGACAGCGCGTTTGCCAATTGAGAGATCGTCATACCCGGCCGTGCTTTCAATTCGGAGGCTGCCCATACCTGAACGCCGCTGACGCCACAGCGTGCCTCGACCCTCTTGAAGTGCTGCTGCGAAACACGAAAAAGCTCTCGGACGTGCTGGAGCACAGCTGCCGCCTGCTTGGACTTCGATTCATTGCGCAGTCGGCTCCGTGCTATGCCCACGCTGGCCCCGGCGTTCCGTCGCTTCAACCCGAGGTGACGATGGGAGTTAATGGTTGCTTCGGTCATGTTGTCTTCGAGCCATCTCCAGAGATCGACCTACTCAGTGTACCCAAAGTTCGCCACCCAAGCCCGGTCGTGTCGCACCATACACTTTGCTTGCATTCTTTAGTATTGGGTAATAGTATATTACGCAAGAATGCACGAGCTGAGTTCCTGCTGCAAATGCACAGTGCACAGCGCCAGCACAGGGGGATGGCAAAGACCTCTTTCATTGCTTGGAGATAAACATGAATCCACGAATCTTTACTAGGTCAATCTTCGCGGCCTGCATCCTTGCGCTGATGTTTGGCACCGCAGCGGCCCAGGCGACTGGTAACAAGCCATCCGACACAAGCAGCACGACTGCTGCGACTAACACGACCCCGAACAGTGGCCAGTCCAAGAATACGATGCACAAGCATTCCCAGCACAATGCCGCATCACATAACGCGAGCCATACTCACCACAAGCATGTGGCTTCGGCCGCGCCTGCGAGCGATTCAGCCACCGCCTATCGGGCAGCGCTCAAGAGTTGTGTCGAAGGACCGGCAGCACAGCGTGACGGTTGCATCGACGGTGCGATCGTGCGGTTTGGCCGTTCCTAGAACATAGTTACACCGGCACATGGAATCCATGCAGGTCGGTGGGCGTGAAATACCGGTCAGGTACGGCCGGGTCCCGGCGCTTGAGATCGTCATATGGGTAGTAGCGTTGGCTGCGATCGCTGGAGCGCTCTACTATTGGTGGCCGGTCGCCGAGAAACCACTGCCATCGCTGACGTTCCCGCTCGATCTTCACTGGACGCCACAGAAGGAAGGTGGGCCAACCGCTCGTCGTCCGCCAGACGAAGGACAGGCTAGGGTTACGCAGCAGAGCGTCCTTCCGCTGCTTGAGAGGAGCGACCCGGCGCTGCAGGACGCGCTCGCGGGCCTCTTCGGCCCGCGGTGGCTCGGCACGCTTTTCCATAGAAATGACCTGGTGCGGCACTTCGTTGTCACGGTGGACAACCTGCCGCGGCCGAAGCTGCCTTCGCACGCTCTCTTGATCAGGCTCCCGGCCGGCTACTTTTTAACTGCCGGTGGCAACGAGCCGCGCGCAGTTGATCCACGGAATGCCGAGCGCTATACGATTTACGCGCGATTTGCAGAGACGGTAGATGTGAAGAAAGCCGTGGCCGCGTATAGCTTCTTCTATCCATTATTCCAGCAAGAGTATCGGATGTTGGGATACCCCACTGGTTCGTTCAACGTCCGGCTGATTGAAGCCATCGACGATCTGCTCAGGACACCGGATATCGAGGGGCCGGTAGAGCTCGTGCAACCTAGAGTTCTTTACGAGTTTGCGGACTCGGACCTCGAAGCACTTTCCGCTGGTCAGAAGACCATGCTTCGGATGGGGGCTGAGAACGCAGCGAAGATCAAAACCAAGCTGCGCGAGATTCGACGCGAACTAGAAGCAAGCTCAAGCACGTTAGGCCAGCCTTCCAAAGCTTCAGCGTCATCCGATTAGAGTAGGTGCATGTCGCAAGTGCGGTTCGCCCGCAAGATCAACTTGTGCTCGCAAGGAGCACGGCGCTTCGTACCGGGAGTAGCGTCGAGCAAGGGGGAAACATCCTGCAATGCGTCACCACGAAAAGTTGCAAGAGTTTCTGACCAGTACGCTCCGCCTGACTGCCTGCTCGATAGGTGCAGCGGTGGCTCTGGGTCTCGTCCTTTGGTTGGTTGAACCACCTTCTGCACCATTGTTCGTTGCTTCGTTTGGCGGCACGGCTGTGTTCCTATTCGGACTCACACGCGCTCCAGCTGCTCAGCCCCGTTCGCTACTCGGCGGTCACCTAGCGGGTGCGCTCATCGGGATTGTTTGCTTCCAGCTCTTTGGCGACGCGTCGTGGGTCTATATGCTCGCCCTCGTTCTCACGCTGACTTTCATGCTGCTCACAGGTACGGTCCATCCGCCGGCTGGTGCAAACCCCCTGATCATGGTCCATTCCCACGCCGGCTTCGATGCACTTTGGCAACCAGTCGGACTTGGGGTCACGCTTCTGTTGGTGGTTGCTGCGATATGGAGTCGCTTAACCCCAGGGGTGGCTCACTATCCATGCAACTGGCGCGAGCGCTCGCCTCCGTCGCTCTTTTGGGGTGGCTGGGTCGAGTGATGGTCTTTAAGGAGAGCTAACGTGAAACTCAATGTGAAAGCCTTTGCCGTTACTTGTGCCATCGTGTGGAGCCTGGGCCTGTTCTTCCTGACGTGGTGGCTCATAGCGTTCGATGGAGCGACCGGCGAACCGACTTGGCTTGGCCATCTCTATCGAGGCTATAGCGTCACGCCACTCGGAAGCTTGGTAGGGCTTATCTGGGGTTTCTTCGATGCTCTCGTGGGCGGCTTCATCTTCGCCTGGCTGTACAACCGGCTGGTTTCGCATTTTTCGCACGCGAAGGAAGCGACGTAGAACGATTAACGGCTAACGGCGCAAATCGCGTCGCGAAACGTCTTGCAGCACTGTTCGCGGGGGCGGCGCTAGTTGGTCGTGGTCGCAATCGCGTTGCTGTCGATGCGGAAGAAGTGACCTCGGGGTCCTTTGCCGGCGTCGCGTCGTAACACAGAGCGACGACGCGGGCCGAATTTCCTCCTCGAGGGCGGTATGGCAGTACTTGGGTAGACCTCCTTCTCGATGCTGCCAGCGGCCCCCCGGCAGGCTGGTACGGTCATGGCCAGCTTGCCGGGGCGCGCCGCACATTGACCTTCCTGAGCCTTGGCGAAGGACCCTTTCGGGAAGGTTGTATGTCCGCTTTGGGTCGGAAGCGGACATGCGAGCGTCGGCTATCGGCCAGAAGCAGACAGAAGTTGGCGTCCTGCCGGCGGCTTCGAGCTACTTCATTCTTTCGGGCAGTCGTGCTTGATGAAGATCGGGATCTCGTCTGGACTAGAGAAGACGACTTGGGCACGATCGCCTCCCATCCCCTGGGGCACAAGCACAGGTTCGTTGCTGCGCGGCCCCTTGCTGCTCGAATCGGTCTTGAAGCGTAAGTTGAATTCCCAAAACTTGCGCGTCTGGCCTGAGGCTGTTGCGACGGTGTATGTGTCGTCGCAGTACCCAATGCTCTTTACACGCACATCAGGAGGCGACTGCTTTAAATCTGGCAGACCGCGCTGCATGTTCATGCCGGCCGGCATGGAGGTCGTCGCAGCTTGGTGCAGATAAGCGATTAGATTGCTCCGCGCCTGCGCGTCGGGAATGCCATCGAACATCATTTCGTTGCCCGGCACGAGCGCCGCGGGGCTGCGAAGCCAGACATCGAGCGTTTGATCATCCCACACAATTCCTGACCGTTTCAGCGCAGCGGAATAGCGGTGGAAGGTTGCCAAGCCACCAGCCTTGCGTCCGAAGATTCCCGCGAGGCTGGGGCCAGTCATATTGACTCCAGGGTCGGCCGAGTGGCAGGCCATGCAGTTACGGAAGAGCTGCGCACCTTGCGTTGGATCGCCCGCGGCCGCCGCCGAACGAACCGCGGTTACGAAGAGGAACAAGAGCAACCCAAGATAAGGGGCTCGCGGGTAAACAGGGTGGTACGAATCCATATGATCTCCGTGCAAGCGAATGTCCCGAGACGCAGGCTTGCGTGCCGGGTTAGCGCCGCACGGAGATCACATTAGGAGGCGACTAAAGGGGAGGAGCGATGGCGGTGCGCCACCGAGCTGCCGGATGGACGAAAAGTCGCGTGACCTCACGGCCAGCGCGTCGACGAGCTGAAGCACCAAAACAGGCTGCAGTGAAATCGGTGCTGTCGGCGTATCAGTTTTGCTACTAAGCTGTCCGTCGGACAGGCAAAGTGATTCGCAAACGTTCGCGCCGGCTCGCATCTTCTTTTGCAGATCCGGGCAGGACTCCGGCATGGCCGCCCTTGGACCATTCATCGCGGTGGTCTGAGACGATGAAACGATTCCAGGGCAGGCGTGCGCAGCGGTGACAGCTTGGCCAAAGACGACGCCCAACAGCACGATCACACCGATCCATTTCCGGCACCGAACAAGACCTCGTCTTCCGGTCGACATGCACGAAATAGTACCCGACGCCGTCGCCAGAGGGCAATGAAGGTTTGAGGCGAACTAATGTCCGCTTTGGGTCGGAAGCGGACATTGCGCGGCACCGTTCCCAACGCGTCGGTATTGGAGGGTGCATCGGCGCCGACTCCCCAAAGAGCTGCCGATACCGTCTAATTGCAGTACGTCGTTCCTCCAATCCGGTTGCAAGTATGGTTCTGACCATCTGGCGTGTTGACGTACGTCGTATTGCCGATGCGATTCACCACGCCCGTGCCAGAAGAACTATTCATGTACGTTGTGTTACCGACGCGGTTATAGGTCGTCGTACCGTCGGGACCATTCAAGTAACCCGTATTTCCGATGCGGTTGTAGGTGCTGGTCCCGTTTGGCCCATTGATGTAGGCAGTGCCACCGATTCGATTGATAGTGGTGTTCCCAGACGGACCGTTGCAATACGTGGTACCGCCGATGGCAACCAGAAGACTCGTGCGCATGTGACCTCCCTTGGGGGTGGGAGTGGGAAACTTCCCGCACGGTGCCATAGCCACTGGGGCCCCAACTCTGCGACTGCCGCAAATTTTGAAGATCCTCAAACTCCCGCCGAGCGCGCTGTAGTCATTCCCTCAGCGTCCGCATCCGGTTCCATTGCGGTCGTACAGAGTCGTCGCCGATTGCGGTCGTTCGAATGGTGCGATCGACCCGAAGCCGCCGTTCGCTACGTCGGGAAGCGGACGTTCGTCGCAAATTGCAGATTCGCCCTCCTCAGCCTATAGTCAGTCTCCAGCCTCAACCGAGGACGTGGATGGCGCGAGACCAGCGGCGCTTAGCAGCGATCGTCTCGGCCGATGTCGCAGGCTATTCCCGCCTCATGGGCCGCGACGAGGGCGGCACGTTGGTCGCGCTCAACGCCCACCGGCGAGAACTGATCGATCCGAAGATCGCCGAGTACGGTGGGCGTATCGTCAAGACCACCGGCGATGGCCTGCTGCTCGAATTTCCTAGTGTCGTCGATGCGATGCACTGCGCGGTTGACATGCAGCAAGGGATGGCCGAGCGCAATGTCAACGTCGCCACAGATCGGCAAATTAGGTTTCGCATTGGCATCAACGTCGGGGACATCATCGTTGATGGCGACGATATCTACGGAGACGGTGTCAATGTCGCGGCACGTTTGGAGGCGCTCGCCGAGCCGGGCGGGATCTGTGTTTCGGCAATGGTGCGCGACCAAGCCCGCGTAGGCTCAAGTGTCGAATTCACGGATTTGGGCGAACAGAACGTCAAGAACATCGAGCGCCCGATCCGAGTTTTTCGTCTTGGTTTCCGCACTACTGGGATGCAAGCGTCGCCGGCAGAGGCTGCACGGAGCCAAGAAGTGCCGTCGATTGCCGTGCTCCCGTTCGTGAACCGCAGTCGTGACGAAGAGGATGAGTACTTCTCGGATGGGTTGGCGGACGAACTGCTCAACGTGCTCGCCAAGATCCGCGGGCTGCGGGTGGCTGCGCGTTCCTCGGCGTTCACATTCAAGGGCAAGAACGCGACGGTGGCAGACGTAGGGCGGGCGCTCAATGTCGCCACCGTACTGGAAGGCAGCGTGCGCAAGGCAAGGAATCGGATGAGGATCTCGGTGCAGTTGGTGAAGGTCGCCGATGGCTACCACTTGTGGTCGGAGAGCTACGACCGAACGCTGGAGGACATCTTCGCGGTGCAGGACGACATCGCGCAGTCGGTGGTGAAGAAGCTGCGCGCGACACTGCTCGGCGAGGCTCCCGACGCAAGCGCGGAGAAGGCCGCGACTGAGGCTGTTGCGGCCGCGGCGAAGGGTCGCGCGACCGACCCGGAGGCACACCGGCTTCTTCTCCAAGCGCGGTACTTCGCCGAACGCCTGACCCGCGAGGACACGGCGAGGAGCATCGGGTATCTCAAGGAGGCGCTCGCGCGGGAGCCGAAGTTCGCGATTGCCTGGGCGGAGCTTAGCGTCATTTACACGCGAGAAGCCGATCATAGCTGGGTCCCGCCTAGCGAGGGGTACATGCGGGCGCGCGAGGCGGTAATGCGCGCGCTGGCGCTGGAGCCGGAGTTGGCCGAGGGGCATGCGGCGCTGGGTGGGATCCAGATGACCCATGACCGGGACTGGCGCGGGGCGGAGGCGTCGTGTCGCCGGGCGCTGGCGCTTGCACCCGGCAGCATCCTGGTGCTGCGCCGGGCTGCGATCGTGATGGGGACGCTCGGTCATCTCGACGAGGCGATCGACCTCAACCAACGGGCTCTGGCGCAGGATCCATTGAGCGTGGGTGCATACGCGGTCCTCGCGAGCTACTTCCACAGAAGCGGTCGCCTTGCCGACGCCGAGGCGGCCTATCGTAAGGCGCTCGAGCTCGCTCCGCAGCGAGTTCTGGCGCATGCAAACCTTGCGTTGAACCTCCTCGCTCAGGGGCGCGGAGAGGAGGCGCTGGCGGAGGCGCAGCAGGAACCGGAGCAGTGGGCGCGCCTCCGGGCGCGGGCGATCATCCACCACGCCACCGGCCGCCACGCCGAGTCGGAGGCGGCGCTCCAGGAGCTGATCGCGAAGCACCAAGTGGGGGCTGCCTACCAGGTCGCGCAGGTATACGCGGCGCGCAACGAGGCCGACCAGGCGTTCGCTTGGCTGGAGCGGGCATTCGAACAGCGGGACCCGGGGCTCAGTAACTTGAAAACCGATCCGTTGCTCCGCCCCATCCTCGCAGATCCGCGCTGGCGCGCGTTCCTGCGCAAGATGGGGTTCGCCGACTCAGGGTGAGCGCTCGCTGTCGATCAACATTCGTCAGCCAGCTAGGATAAGCGATGTCCGCTTTCGGCCAAAAGCGGACATGGGCAGCCGCCGGCGATCGGTCCGGTTGAGCAAGGGGTTAGCCCTCACGCTTGAAGCCCTTGCTCGCTGCGGGTTACCAGAAAGATTCGCAACGGATGATCATAGCCCTTTATAGGGCGCACACCGAGTGATTCGAGGGCAATGCTGTCTTTCACCCGCTCGGCGACAACTGGGTCTACGAGAATCTGCGTGTCGTTCGCCGAGCCGCACAGCCGTGACGCTAGATTGATGACGCTTCCGATTGCGGTGTAGTCGATTCGACCTTCATAGCCGACGGTTCCGACGATCGCTGGCCCCATCGCGATCCCCACGCCGAAACCGATCGCGTGGCCTTTGGCGCGCCAGTCGACCACGAGAGACTGCACCGCCTCCTGCATGTCAATCGCGAGGCGAAGGCCGCTTAGCGCGGGGTTCTCGCGGGCGACCGGGGCATTAACGAGGATCATCACTCCGTCTCCACTAAAGCCGGTCAGCGTTGCTTCATGTCGAGTGATGACGGCTCCAAGAGCTTCGTAATATTCCGAAAGAACCGCCATGATGACGCCGGGTTCGGCACGAGCAGAGAAAGCGGTGAAGCCGCGCAAATCGCCGAAAATCACGACGACCTCACGCCGCTGTCCGTCCAAAATCCTCTCATCGGACTGCTCAACTAATTCCGCCACCTGGGGCGCAAGGAATCGTTTCAAGCGGTTGATACGTTCCGATTTTTCCTGGGAGACGGCCAATTCTTGCGCCATCTCATTGAAGCGATTTGCCAATTGCTCCAGTTCGTCGCCGCTCGAGATTGTGATGCGATGGTCGAATTGCCCGGCGCCGATCCGCTGAACTCCCTCCTCGAGTTGCCGAATCGGCACCGACATGCGGTGCGCAAGCCAGTAGGCGAGCACAACAGCGAAAAGTGCACCGATAAGGACGAGAGCCAGAGATCGCGATAGCGCGGCGCGGATTGATGCGAAGGCTTCCGAGACGGGTTGTTGCGCGATCACCGTCCAACCCACATTGGCTGCGCGCACGGAGACAGCGACGACAGCTCTGCCTTCATCGCCAGTCGCCACGACCGCCGATCCATTCGCCGCGGCGATGGTGGATTTGAGGCGATTGAAGTCGGCTGAACTGGCATCGCCGCGCAGGACCAGACTGATGTCCGGGTGGGCAATCAGCCGCCCGGAATCGTCGACGACAAACGCATGGCCGGTATCACCGATTTTGATCGCCGCGATAACATCCCAGATCAGTTTGAGATTGATATCAGCAATGGCAATTCCGTCAGCCGCACGGTTACCGGCGACCGCGATCGTCATGTAAGGCTCGGAATCGCGCCGATAAAAAACGGGGCCGTACCAGACCTTGCTAGCGCGCGCACCGAGAACTGCTTGGTCCGTCGCCAGATTCACGCCTCGACCGATCCTGTTTAGACCACCCAGTCTGGATACGAAGGCCCGTTCGGTTCCGGTTTCGTCAACCAGCGTGATCGAGACAATCGCGGGAACCTGCTGCAGCAGACGCTCCGCGTCGATCTTGTGCCGATCGTCCTCGCCTTCGGTCCATGGAAACTGCACGACCCAGCCGATCTGATCGCGTATTCCATCGATGAAGGTTTGTATCCGATCGGCTGCCGACCGTGCCTCGGCATGAAGAAGGTCATTGAGATGGAGGCGCTGGTCTCGATAGTCGAACCAAGCCTCGCCGGTGGCCCCAAGTAAGAGTACTAGGACCACTGCGACAAACAACGCGACGAAATATTTGAGGAAGAGAGAGCGGCGCGGACGTATTGCCGGAAGGATGATCCGATCAGGATAGCGAACGTTCCGTTCCAAACCGGCCATGCTGACCCTATTCGATCACCTTGTTGGCTCGGAATAAGATAGACGATATGGCTCCCTCAATGCCGAGGGCCTTGGCGGTCCTGAGATTGACCGCTAGTTCAAATTTTGCGGGCCGCACAACGGGAAGATTGGCCGGTTTTTCGCCGTGTAAGATTTTGTCGGCATAGGTTGCAAGCGAATAATAGGTTGCGCGCTGGTTCGCGCCATAGCTCAAAAGTCCGCCGGCATCGCAATATTCACTCCACCCGAACATCGAGGGCAGCCGTCGCGAGATGGCGAACTCGGCAAGTTTGGACCGATGCACCATTGTCACCGCTTCCGGGAAGACGAGTATGGCGTCTGCGCGCACCTTGCTTGCCACATCAAGCGCTTTGTCTAGCTCGCGCGCGCCGACAAAAGGGATATAAACTGGATGCATACCTAGCGCATGAGTGGCCTGCTGAGTGGCTCGCCATTCCGATTGTTCTCCCGGATGGTCCGTGTTCGACAGTATCGTGAGCGCGCGAAGTTTTGGAAATATTTCCTTGAGCAGTTCAACTCTCTTTCCCGCCAACTCGAGCGACAGGAAAGTGCTGCCCGTGAAATTACCGCCCGGCTGGCTCAGGCTTCTGACGATGCCCAATGCGACCGGGTCGCCGCTGAGGGCAAACAGCACGGGAACGTCTGTTACCTCCGTCATCGCGCGGGTTGCTGGACCGCTTGACACGGCAAGGTCGATGTTGTCACGCTTCATTTCGGATATCACCTGCCGCAGCGTACCGGGATCCTCCGCGTAATGCAGCTCAAAGACAACATTTTTTCCCTCAACGTAGCCTCGCTCACGCAACCCTTCCCGAAAGCCATCCAAGAACGGGTCGGGTTGGGATCCAGTGGAAACCCAAAAGATGCGATAGAGCTTTGTCGGCTGTTGCGCGCGCGTTGTGCGCGGGTACATCACCGCGACACATATGAGCGCAATGAAATCGCGCCGTCTCATGTGGAACCAATCCCAGTTGCTGTCCATAGACCAGTCGACAGTCAGCACGGACGGAACGATAGCAGACTGTCCGAATCTTGGAAGATTTTCCAATGGCCGCGCGACCTCGCACGCGGCGTGCCCAACTCGGGATCAATGCGCGCAGCCACCTCCGCCGCCGCATGTTCGGGACCAAGCCCGCTTCAATTCAGTCTGCACCCTCCTGTCTCGCAGGATCGATCATCTTGTGAGGCCGAGAGCCTTCGCAGTCCTAAGGTTAATCGCCAGCTTGAATTTGCTTGCCTGCTCAAAAGGCATGTCGGCGGGCTTAGCCCCTTTGAGAATCTTGTCTACAAACACCGCCGCATGGCGGATCATTTCTATTAGGTCGCGGACATGCGCTGCGCGAGAACGAAACGCAGGGTGGTGGTTAGCGGCTGCGCCTACTCGTGGGCCCGTGAATCAGCGTTCTGCAGCGCGTTGGTGACGGCCGAGAGCAGTTCCTGCCCGTCGAACGGCTTCTTGAACAGCAAGTAATCACCCGCGCCTGCAGGCGGTGATCGATTCAGCATTTCAGGGTGGCCGGTGATGAGAATGACGGGGAGCCGCGGCCGCGCCGCATGAACTATGCGTAATAGTTCAAAGCCGTCCATCGTGGGCAAGCCGATGCTAGATAACTGGCGTACAAGTTCGCGCGTGTGCGCGCGCGCGTCATGGGGTTTGTCCTTACTCCCCTTAACTACGCGACCAGTACGCGCGCGGGCGCACGCGCGCGTCATGGGGTCTGGTTACCGTAGCCCAATAAAGTAAGCAGGTTTCAGCCTCCCCTCCTGCGGCCTCTAAAATAGACCGAAATAGAGAACTACAGAGGCAATCGGTGCCTTATCGCAAAGTGCAATGAAGTGCGATCGCACAGGGCTAGAACGGCCGGCAGCTCGCGTAAGGTATGCAGCCACGAGTCGCGCCGACGCGTGGGTTTAGATCTCATCGCCGTTCCCGGTGCACTCTCGGACCTCAGCCCTTGGCCGGAGCGCCTACGCCAGCGGGTAGTTGGCATCGAACCACGCCTCGATCCTGGCCTCGTAGTAGGCTCGAAGCTGTGAATAGAACTCGGAAGACACCCGCACGAAGTCGCGGAACGCGGCGGGAAGATCGGCACCGCATTCGACGTTATAGATCAGCGCCGACATGGCAGCGCCTCCGCCTTCCTGCGCTCCATCGATCAGCGCGACGAGTTCGCCTAGAGTCAAAGGCTGCACGCTCCGATCTGAGCGGCATAGGTACTCGGGACTAAGGTCGGCGTATTCGTCGACGATGCGGTAAGCAATGCCGCCGGCGACACGCTGCGCTCGCACACTGATTTGGTCTGCGGTCACTGAAGCCAGTGAGATGCGGGCGATCTCGACTTCGTTATCGAGTAGCGGCGGAAGGTACTCGCCACCCATGAAGGCAGGGTGAATCCCGCCAATCGCGTTCCGGTCTTCCTCATCGAGGAGGCAGGCCAGCAACTCAGGCGGCAAGTCGAGGTTCCCAACGGCCAGCTCTCTCCGAAGAGCTTCGCGGCGTTCCTGTCCAGCCACTCGCGATACCAGGTAGGTATCCAGTGGAACTGGTCCGAAGTAGGTGCGAGGACAAAACGAGAGATCAATGCCGGGTACTACGGGGGCTGTTGCTGAGACGTCCGTGGTCATCGTCGACTCCTGGGTCGGCGCCCCGTTTAGCTCCTTGTTTAGCGTCGTGGCAAGTGGGGCTAAATTGCGACGTGCAGCTTGGTTGATCATGCCGGCTGTAACAGCAAGTCGTCAAGGGTGAGTCTAAGAAACCAGTTGGTCTCCACGCAGAGCGAGCACCACCACTGTGGCAGCCCACCAGGGAGCCACAATCTGAGGGTGGGGGACAGACGCCTACCGCGTATACCCCCGTTTCTACCTCCGCGCATGTCCGCTTTTGGCGGTGGGCTCAACCGGTCAATGCAACACCGCTCGTAGTCTATCGACCGGCGTTTCAAAGCCCAAAGTCTTCCTCGGTCGTTGGTTCAGACGCAGCGCGATTCTGTTTAGGTGCGCCTGCGAGAACCGAGATAGGTCGGTTCCTCGCGGGAAGTACTGACGCAGCAAACCATTGGTGTTCTCGTTGCTGCCGCGCTGCCAGGGGCTGCGCGGGTCGCAGAAGTAGACCTGCACGTTCGTGGCGATGGTGAAGTTCTTGTGTTCAGCCATCTCCTTGCCCCGATCCCAAGTCAGCGAGCGGCGCAGCTGCTGCGGCAATTGGCGCACGTGTTTACTCAGCGCATCGACCACGGTGGCGGTGTCCTTGCTGGAGACTTTGATCAGCATGG
>Ga0306920_100000666_pt1 | contig 40635 bp, 28 predicted proteins | sample flu12Cox44000170_FD_204666 | JGI IMG/M metagenome (GOLD analysis project Ga0306920, IMG submission 204666) | Lab enrichment of tropical soil microbial communities from Luquillo Experimental Forest, Puerto Rico - flux4day.12C.oxic.44.000.170 (v2)... | ecosystem: Environmental > Terrestrial >... | reverse complement strand
TAACTTTCTTATACACTATAGTAATTATTTTTTATAATTATTTAACTTATACTATTTTACATTACCATCACTCACATGGTAATGTATGGTTACAGCTTTATTCTCATAACTATATATATTATTAGTTATAGCTCCTAAGATGAATCGAACATCTATCATAATATTAACAGTATTATGCTCTACCGTTGAGCTATAGGGGCTTGAAGGAAGGAAGGAAGCTAACCTTGCCTATCCTACTTGGGGCGTTAGTTTCCTCAAGTAACCTTATTTACGCCTCCTTGTGAGTCCTACTCAAGATCCGTATTAGGCTTCGTTATACATTAGTAATCACCTACCTTCTTCCATATATCTGGATCTTTCGAAGCCCTTTGTCGACCGTTCAACAGGATCAACTCTAGGCGAGATGGCCTTCGTAATATTTTTTTAAGGATATCCCCTACCAGGAGGAGACTTTCTCCCGAGATTGTTCTTATCCGGACCTTGGTTACTCCGGTGTTTCCTTTCACCCAGGTATCCCCCTTTTCCGAATAAGGAGTCTTCATGACGAGGGCGTCGTCTTTGCTTACTCATGTCCATCCTTTGTCTCCATACTGTTCGGTGAGAAGGCTGCTTTCTTTCGAATTCCCGTTGTATTTCGTGTATTTTAGAATTTTTCTCACATCTTCCAGGTTTCAGATTGAACCTTTTTTATCCTCAAAACTTAGTTCTTGTGTATCCAGTTGATAGTTTATTCCCAGAAACTTAAATTCTCGCTTGAATCCACGGTACTTGTTTAGTAAGACACTGAAAGCTCAGTTAGCCTTATTGAGGAAAAATTTTCGTTCTTCTTCGTCATTCATTAGAATGACCCCATCATCCTCATACATTATTAGTCCCGGAGTTCGCCCTAGCCCGCTCAATTCAATAGCGTAGATTATCAGGAGAACGGGGGATCAATTCACTCCTTCCCTAAACCCTCTTCGTTTCAGAAATTGGGGGCTGTTCTCTTGGACCAGCCTATTCCTTTCGTGCACATTCTTCCATACATTTATTGTCGAGTCCAAACGTTCTATCTCTCCGTCGTCGTTTATCTTATCTGGGTTCTTTGGAATGTTGTGCCGGGTACATAGGTCTATTCATAGTCCCAAATCTGGGATCACTTTAGTAATTTCTGATATGACTTCATCCGCATTTACCTTGTTAAAGAACTTATTCAGGTCGAACTCATACACATTTTTTTTTCCTACGAGAAGTCCGTTTATCAATTTTATTGAGGCCGTTATGTTTCCTGGTCGGAACCCATGTTGGTATTTTCCTAGTTTGGGCTCAATTAATTTTAACATAAACTCATTCATGTGAACATACATCATCTTTGTACATATAAATGGCACTTCGAAGGATTGGAGTTTGTGAGGCTCTTGGATATACACCCTGAAGTACTCCATCATTAATTTATTATTTTTAAGGTTATTGACAAAGCGCTTCATTATTCACCAAACCTCCTCTTCATTTCATTTCAGGAAGAATCTTCTATCTGATCGATATAGGATCCACATTGCTCAGGTTCTCGAGTTTACCGTAAACTTGTTAAACTTCTCGTATCCTAATCTAGGGTCCCTTTTTATAGTTGCAGCTATTCTCCGTTCCATAAATTCGAGGAATCTGTTCATTCTATTGATCTCCTTAAATCCCTTACACTCTGGAAGGACCGTTGGTAGTTTTCAACGGTAGACTATAGCTTTGTCCTTCCTTACTTTATATCTATCATTTGCTGTTTTAATTATATTCATATTCATATATTGCTTATCATTCTATTGGGGGGGAACATCTAGGTATTCTTGGTCCCCTCCGTACCTCTTTTCTCAGCTTTTTACCATGCACTTTCCGCCGGTCGCTTTATAAGGACACTCTTCCTCTGGATCGCACGAGTTTCTTTCGGGCTTCGGACCAACCTTTTGTGGTCGGGTTTGGGTAGCCTGTGTGGACACACAACCTTAGCCATCACATCCAGATCACTCCTTCCCTTACGGGAGGAGTTAAATTTATTAGTTCTACTTGCACATTATTTTAAATAGTATAGCCAGCTAATTTCATCTTTGTTCATTAAATTAAGCTTAGCAAACTAAATTAATATATTTTTAATATATCACTTTAGTATAAATTTACATACTACGTATTATATTTTTTTCTAATAAAATCATTCAAATGATTTTATCATTTACAACTATTTACTATCTACATAGTTAGGAGAGAAAGGAATTGAACCTTCGACGATTCGTGAATCATTAAGTTTACAGCTTAACCCGTCATGCCAACAAACGGAACTCTCCTTTATATATAAATATAAATATACATATATTTATAATATTTTATATATAAATAAAATAAAAAAGATTAAAATCTTTTTTTACTTTATAAATTTAAATTTTAAAAAATCAATAAGTCCCGTGCAACTTCCACTACACGAACCGTATTTCGACTTTACACTAATCATAGCCACACATACGAAGAATCCTGTTATAACATCTAAAACTTATACATTTACTTACTTAAAACAGATAAAGCAAACTTATTGTGTATACTAATTTCAGCATGTGACGAGTGGTTAGTACCAATCCGAGTCAGTATTCACCGTGTCATGGTGATTCACGATTACTAGCAATTTCTTATTCATGTAGTCGAATTACAGACTACAATCCATCTTTATTTTATCCATTTTTGTGAGATTAGCTAAAATTCGCATTTCTGCATCTCTTTGTTTAGGAATATGTGGCACGTCTATAGCCCACAACATTAAGGCCATGATGACTTGTCTTAGTCCCTTTTACCATTACCCATATAAAGGCGAAACTTTATTTTTTTTTTTATAAATAAAGTTAGGGTTTCCGTTAATTCCATGGAGAAACCACAGTTTCACAACATTAACTGAAGACAGCCGTGCAACACTTGTTATATTATAAATTCAAGTTGTGGTAAGGTTTTTCGTGGATTATCGAATTAAACAACATACTTCACTGCTGGTGTCAGAAACGGTCTAGTGATTTTAGTTCCTGCGTTGCCACATTACTCTTGAGGTGAAATGCTTACACTTTCATTTATAGACTAAACTTAGGTCTAATCTATGGCATTCATAATTGTCTGCTAAGACTACTTGGGTATCTAATCCTGTTTGTTACCCTAGCCTTCGTCCTTCAACGTCAGTTTTTACATAAAAGATTGCCTTCGCCTTACCAGTCCCCCAAATATCAAAGGATTTTATCCCTGCCTTCTGGAGTTCGATCTTCTTACATAAAACTCTAGATAAATTGTCCCTTATTCAGGCTAATTTTCCCGTTTGAGTACCCTTTAAACCCATTTAAGATGATTAACACTAGTCTCTTACGTATTGCCGCGACTGCTGGCACGTAATTGGTCAAGACAATATGTACATATTGTCATTATCAATATGTATACAGAACTTTATTCGTTAAAACGATAAATTGCCCACCCTCTCCGTTATAAATTACAATCGATGGGCACCATTCCTCCAAGTTACCAGTTCAGCCGTTAGGCCATTGACCAATATTCCTCACTGCTGTACTTATTTGCCTTGGGATTTTTTCATCCCCAATGTGGTCGATCAACCTTTCAGCTTCGACTAAGAGAATTAAGGCTTGTTAAGCCATTACCTTAACAACTACCTATCCCTAAGATTTTAATTTTCCACCTAAAGCGGGGGATAATTAACCCCCTTTTTTTATAAAGGATTTTGTTCTTTTCTTCAAGATTGGCCAAAAAATCTAATACTCACCTGTACACCACTTTTAATTTAAATTTTAAAATAATCTAAAATTCCTTAAATAAATTAAACGTTCGATTAGCATGTGTCAAGTACTTGGACAGCGTTCAATCAGAGCCATCACCAAACTCTTTTTTTATTACATGTAAATAATAAAATTCAATTTAATAATTTTTTATTTACATCACTATGTGATTTTAACAACCTTAAATCTAAGAATCAATTTTCTTTTTAAAAATTTTTTTATCTTAAAAAAAAAAATATTAGGATTTAAATAAGCTATACCCTGTTGTAATTACTAAATAAAAGAAAAATTTTGTAGCTTGAAAGTCCGCAACTTTAAGTTAACTACTTAATATTAAATTATTTATCACTTGTTTATTTTTTTCTATGAAAAACTTAAAAATTTTTTTTTAAAATATAGTTAACATATAACTTTACAGTTAATCACTAATTTTTATATCCTAATCATATAATCAGTAATAGACCACTATCTATTTGGCATTTCCACCCTAAATACTGTAAGAGTAATAGCACCACTATGATTAATATAAATTACGGTGAAATTTGGAGTCTAACTTATGAAGTTTAATTATTGCTTCATTAGCCATAACTTTTTGTTGATCACTTAGTTTACTTACAAGATCGACATATGTTTCCATTAAAGGTTTAGCTTCATTAGGATAAAACTCTTCTGTTCCATTTTTTATCCCAGATAAAATTTTATTAAATTTAATAAATTGGGAATCATATAACTTTATAGCCTCATCGGCCCCATCTATAGCTTTATGGAGTTCAGTTAGTTTTCCCATACCCATGCTTGTATTTTTTGGGATTTCAATAGACATTTCTGGTAAATTTCTATTATGTAATAAAGATGAAGGTTTAAAAGTAACTAGTTTATTTCCATAAAGAGGTACATCCTCTGAAATCTTAGGAAGACTATTATTTTGAATATAGCTAGGATAGTGGTAGCTATCTCTAGCTAAAATATATTTATGTATATCGTCTAAAAAGGTTCGTTTACGAATTTTTATTTTAAATTCATTTTTATTATTATTAACATTTACATCAAGATCGACTGAACCTATTTTCTGATTACTTTCAATATCTATATCCTTTATATCTCCTTGTACTAAATCCAAATTATCTGGGGATATTTTCAAAATAATTATCGGTTCATTTATATCCATAAAACTATTTATAGTACTATAAATTAAACTAGTAATAATATCTATATCTACTATTACTAAAAATATTATATTAACAAGCATATTCATTACAATAATACCAAGGTAAATATAAACCATATATATGGGATGTTTAATAGCCATTTTTTCGGAATAATAATATATTCTAATAAATAAAAGATAAACTATAAATAACATATTTTTTTTTAATGTAAATCTAAACCATCTTTAATATAAGAAGATGTTAATACTACAAAAACCTGTGCTTGAATTACAGCAATTGCTAACTCTAAACCTGAAAAGGCTACAATGAAACTTAATGGTATTAAACCTAGTAAAAAGAAGATTAAACTTGAACTCATTATAGTATAAGTAAACCCGCTTAAAATATTTAATAACATATGACCTGCAGTTATGTTTGCTGCTAATCTTAGCCCAAGAGAAACATTACGAGCAAGATATGATATAAATTCTATTAAAACTAATAAAGGTAATAAACCTAAAGGACAACCAGCTGGCACAAGTAAAGAAAAGAATTTTAATTTATGTTTTTGGAAACCTAAAACAGTTGCACCTAAAACTATCGTAAAACTAAGAGCAAATGTTAAAACGAAGTGGCTTGTTGAAGCAAAACTGTAGGGAACCATCCCAATTAAATTATTTATCAAGATAAAAATAAATAAAGTATAAATAAATGGAAAATATACTTGACCATTTTTAGGGTTAATTTGATTTGTCACTATGCTATGAATAGTAGCATATAAAGATTCTTGACCTATAGATCAATTATTACTTACTAATTTATTATAATTTGTACTTAAAAGATTTAAAACTAATAAAAATAAAGCTCCTATTAACAAGTAAAAACCTATATTAGTAAGAGAAATATGTAAATTAGCTAAAATAGGTGTATCAATGCTTATTAAATCGTTCACTTCGAACTGATTCAATGGGTTTAAATTTTCGTTTAACATATTAAAATTACGCATTTATATAAATGGTATTAAAAAAACTTGAAAAACCTTAACCCTAATGGTTTATATATGCTTTATGTATATAAATAAGTATTATAAGCTTAATATTACTAAGCTCATTGAAAAATTGCAATTAAATGTATTTGGTAAAATATTACCTTATAATTACATTACATAATATTTTATTTATAAAAAGTAGAGTTATCTACTGTAAATATTAATATTTATTAGATTTTTTTATAGAATAATTTTAATTTTTTAACATAATAACTAGGAATCGAACCTAGAAGGATCATCAGAAGATGGCAATTTTGAAGAAAGCCCTGAGATCCCTTTTTTCCTTATATATCTATAAGTCCATAATCTTTATATTCTGCTATTCATAGCATAGTAACAAATCAAATTAACCCTAAAAATGGTCAAGTATATTTTCCATTTATTTATACTTTATTTAATATAAAAATATAATTAATTAATTTATATAAATAGGATAACATCTAGTCTCACTAGACTGAAGTGGGAATTTTATACTTCGTACTTCTTAATCAATCTTATTATTTGACAGTTATGCTCATAACTGGCTTAAGATTGTAAAGGAAGACTTACGAAAGCATGAGGTTTGGGTGGGCTACTTAAAGCTCACTCTAAACTAGGGTAGCTTCTATTTACAATAGCTTGTAAAGTATCAGTATAAAATTGAGGATTTAATCAAGGATATCTACCTGCATATTCACCCTCAATTAGTTGAATATAAACTATATATAAAAATAGTCAAGCAGCTACTACACTTACAATGGAACCAAAGCTACTTATTAAATTTCACCCTGCAAATGCATCAGGATAATCACTTATTCTTCTTGGCATACCTTGTAAACCTAAGAAATGTTGAGGGAAGAATGTCAGATTAACTCCTATGAATAAAATTCAGAATTGAACTTTAGAAAGAGTAGTGTTATAATTTAAACCTAATATTTTAGGTATTCAGAAATATCATCCGCTAAACATTGCAAATACAGCTCCCATACTTAAAACGTAGTGAAAATGTGCTACAACATAGTAAGTATCGTGGAATGCAATATCTAAAGATGCGTTAGCTAAAACAACACCTGATAATCCCCCGATTGTAAACATGAACACAAAACCTAATGCGAATAACATTGATGGTGTTAATCTTATAGATCCTCCATAACATGTAGCTAATCAAGAGAATATTTTAATTCCTGTAGGAACTGCAATTATTAATGTGGCAGCTGTGAAGTAAGCTCTTGTCGAGCAGAATAAATTGGACAGTATCTTAATTTAACATAGAATGTTAAATTTCTTGCGTGCTTGTCTCTGAGGATCCTTTTGATGAAATACTTTTAATTTTTTGAATACCTTTTTCTTCTAAATGTTTACCCTCTGTGATCTTAATATAAACTTTTCTAAATTTAATATAATCTATATATTTACCAGCAAAAAGATTATATTTATCAAAGTAATTAATTAAATGAGCTGCAGTTTTATATCCTGTACTTTTATAACATCATACACCTGTATAATATTGAGAAAGATTACCCATTTCTAATTGATTATATAATAATCTTAAAGGTAATACATCATTTTGCTTTAAAGAAAATTCTAATCTTACACTATATCCAGTTTTGTGTGTTTTACTTTTTGCAAGGCTTATATGGAAACAACCATCAGCTTGAGTAAAACCAGCCAATCAATAATTATCTAAAGATAAAGATAGTAAAGGAGGTAAAATATTAAGATTAAAATCTTCACTATAGTTATGTTTAATTAATTGTTCATATTTATAATTGCTTACAAATTTTCCATTAATTAAAGATAAAATAATAAATAAACCTTCTTTATTTTTACAAATATATCTGACAGCTTTTTTATCTTTAATTTTATAAACATTACCGTGACCTATACGTTTTTTAATAAGGTAAGCCAAAGATGTATCATTTTCGGAAAATATTATATGTAGTTCTTTCTTCCCGAATCAACCATCACCTTCAATTAACCCTGTTAAAAAATAACCAAACTCCTTATCATTAAGATTACTATTATGAATAGGAAGATGTCCGGATATTTTAGGTAATTCAAACCATTTATTATAAGTATTTTTAGTAACGGCCTTAACCATTGTACTAAAACAAAAAAAGTTTCCTGCTGATTGTCCTGTTAAATATAAGTAGATTGTGCCTAACGCTATAAAAACGAGTGGACTACTTAATCAAGAGTTTCCAGCATATAGCAAGATTTTTTCCGTGAACACAAGTTTATCCACGTCTAAACCAACTGTATACATATGATGACTTCAAACAATAAATCCTAATATTCCAATAGACATCATGGCGTATACCATACCTATATAACCGAAAATAGATTTATTTGAATAAACTGATATAGTTGTACTAATTATACCGAAAGCAGGTACAATTAAAATGTAACATTTGTTTTGATTAAGTTAATAGTCTAATAAAGATCTATTAATATTAATACTCAAAAACTTTCGTGATTGTTTGGACTCTATCTTATACTGAATTTCTATTCATTGAATTTTTCAATCTTATAATATTATATATCCCTGTTTCCGTTAAATTTTTCTTTTCTTGTACCATTATATATCCTTCTCTTCATTTAAGATAATTAATATGTTTACTAGATTGTAAATGAAAATGATCAAAATAATTTATTACTTTTTTAGCTGAACCAAAACTAGTTGATCCGTAATAATAAATATCTTGATTTTTTTTATATTACCTCCAAATACTTCTTTGATTAGTAATAAAATATTATTATCTTTTGCCTTCAAAGTTTAATCTAATTTTTAAGTTTATCCTCTCTGTTAACAATTTTAATTTGAAAACTAGGATCCGCATTAGAAAACCCTGCAATTCAATAATTATTAAAATCATTAGAATCATTAATTTTAAATTCTATGTTTTCTGCGCAAGCGACTAAATATTTAGAATGAGTTAATATATTATTAATAACTTGATTAAATTTGTTGAGAGTTCTTAATTTATCGTTAATTAAATTAACTGCTTTAATTATACCATCTTTATTAGATAAAATATATAAATAAGCATTTTTATCTTTAACTTTGTTAACCTGGCCAAAACCTATCATTTTTTTTTTCAATATAATAGGCTAATTTAACATCTGGGGAACTAAATACAATTACTAATTGTTGTTTAGTGCTACGCACTAAAATGCTCATCTCCATGGATTAAACCTGCTAAATAATGTCCAAATTGTGTATTATTTAATCGTTTTAAATGTGTAGAAAGATGAATAGATATATTTTCAGCATTGTTGCGTATAGTCTCTGAGGTTCCGCTTTTTATGCGTAGCATAAAAGGGTTACCTGCTGATTGGCTTCATTGTTTTAACTTTTTTACTATATCAATAAAGAAGGAGTATCTAAAACTAGATATCGAAGCTTTCCCAGCATATAGCAACATTACGAGGCTTATAAATTTAACCTCAGGATGTCCGAAGAATCAGAATAAGTGTTGGAATAAAATAGGATCACCACCTCCCGCGGGTTCAAAGAATGATGTGTTAAAATTTCTATCTGTTAAAAGCATAGTAATAGCAGCAGCTAAAACAGGTAAAGATAATAATAATAAAACAGCTGTTATAACTACAGCTCATCCAAATAAAGATAACTTATGTAATCTTATTCCAGGAGTTCTCATATTAGCTATTGTAGTAATGAAGTTTATTGCACCTAATAAACTACTTATCCCTGATAAATGGAGTGCAAATATAGCTAAATCTACACTAGGTCCACTGTGACTTTGTACTCCAGATAAAGGAGGATAAAGAGTTCATCCTGTACCTGCACCTCCTTCTATACATGCTGAGAATAATAACAAGAATAAACTAGGTGGTAATAATCAAAAACTTATATTATTTAATCTAGGGAATGCCATATCAGGACCCCCTACCATAAGTGGCATTAAAAAATTACCAAATCCACCGATTAAAGCTGGCATGACCATAAAGAAGATCATTAATATAGCATGTGCGGTAATAATACTATTATATAATTGATTATCTGCTATATATTGTACACCAGGACCACTTAATTCCATTCTAATTAGTACAGAAAAAGCCGTACCCAGTAACCCGGAAAAGAGTGCAAAGATTAAGTATAGCGTACCTATATCTTTAGCATTAGTGGATAAATATCATCGCTCAGTCCGGCTAGATATAAGGGAGGAATCATCCTCTTCCCCTTCCCCACTAATCTTTTCCAAAGGTACGGCTTTATACACAACACTTACCTTATATTCAACGATTTTTTTATTAAGATAAGTTAAAAATTTACCTTTAAGATTATGTAGGAATTGAACCTATTACCTCATATTTACAAAACCATTGACTTCATAATCCCATATATAGTGCTAGATTAGAGTTTTATAGAACGCTATAATTATAGCGTTTCCTATTATATTATATGTAACAGAACACTATAGAACATATATTTTTATTGTTATTACCCGTTATAATTACAATAAATAATTTAAGGAAGTGTTATTAATTAAATTAAATTAATTATAGGTAGTATAAATCAAAATAAATTTAATCCTTAAAAACTTTCAAGCTATCCTCATCAAATGATATAGTATCAATAAACTGTTAACAATTTCTTACATGAATAGATATTCTATTCAGTTCATTCACTAAATGCTCTGTATTATAATATAGTGTCTCAAAATTTGGATGTAATTCAGGATGATTATTTCAAAAATCCCACCCTCTTGTACGATTTAATATATTATACTACATTATTACCAAGAAGGCTGTCAGTAAATTATCAGATTAGAACGCAATTCAGATACTAATATCTGATCATTTTGATTTAAGATAGGTTGCATACGTACAACCTTAGCTATAGCACGATTTGCTTGAATTCCCTAAATGAATTAGTAAACATATGACCTTTAACATCTATCAGACTGGCTAGATCATTAATTGCTTCTGGTATACTTGGTAGATTATCCAAAATTCTTACCTCCGGCTCTGAGGGTGGCGTTGGTCAATCATCTTCACCATACCTTTCATTTATATCATCCATTACATCACTAGGTACCTCCGAATCAAAGATATCAATATAAGAAGTATAAGTAGAAGACTCAACCTTATAGGTAGTTGCAGTCAGTAGTTGACTGGCTTCTGCAACTATCTACTGATAGTTGATTGACCGCCAATATAGAACTTACAGTAATCGTAATTAAACCTATAGCCATTACTACTTCAGATAAACCAGTACCTGTTACTCTAGTAACAAATTCTTGGGCTCCCGGCATAGGACTAGTAGTAGAAAAACCTCTTTTAAATTTTTCGTAATAAAAAATATTTAATATTCTATCGTTTTAAGGAAGATACAGTACAGGATAAACCCATTAAAGTATTCTCAGTTAAACTAATTACAGGTACTATAAATACAAAAAATGCAAAATAAAAAATAGTACTTATTTGTCCAAATTGTATAAATGGGTCTTCAACATGACAAGCTCCTAATTTCATTAATATAACTAAATTAACCACAAAAACAAAAAAAGCAAATTTACTTAAAGGTCTAAATTGTGAACCTCTTGATCTACCAAAATCACTTATAGGTAATAACATTATGGCTAATATTGCACTAAACATAGCAATAACTCCTAATAATTTATTAGGTATAGATCTTAATATAGCATAAAAAGGTAATAAATATCATTCAGGCACAATCGCAGCAGGTGTTTGCATAGGATTTGCCATTATATAATTTTCACTGTCACCTAAAACATTAGACATAAATAAAACAAATGAGCTTAAAACAAAAATAAAGATAAAAATAGTTATTAAATCTTTAAATAAATAATAAGGAGCAAATGTTATTCTATCATAATTACCTGAAACACCTAAAGGATTACTTGACCCTGCTGTATCGTGAAGAGCTATTAAATGCATTAAAACTAAAGCTACTAATATAAAAGGTAAAAGATAATGTAATGCAAAAAATCTATTTAAAGTAGCATTGTTAACAGAAAAACCTCCTCAGATGAACTCAACAATATCTTGTCCAATTCACGGAATAGCACTAATAAGATTAGTAATCACTGTAGCACCTCATAATGACATTTGCCCATATGGAAGAACATAACCCAAGAAAGCTGTTCCCATCATAAGGATAAGTATTACTGTACCTATAGCTCAAACTAATGTTCTTGATCCTTTGTATGATCCATAATACATTCCTCTTCCTATATGTAAGTAAACCAGGAAGAAAAATGCTGAAGCTGTATTACTATGTAAATAACGGATCAATCATCCATTAGATACGTCTCTCATAATATGCTCTATAGAATTAAAAGCTTCTAATACATTAGGACTGTAATGCCAAAAGCGGCAATCTTATTTATTTATTTATTTAAACTAGACAACTCTTTTATAAGAATTTCTACTTTATTTTCTCTATGAGCTGATCTAGGATTTTTATGAAGAGTCTTTACAATTTTAATTCATATAGAATACTGTAAGGCTTTATTTCCCTCTAAAGGGTATTTTTCAAAAAAAGGCACTAAATCATTTAAAATTTGATCTCTAGGAACTAATCTGAATTTACTGATACCTCTCGTTTCAGTGTAAACCTTACCGAAACCAAAAGTATTGATTATTAAATTTAAAAGATATAAACTATCATTTTTCTGACTTGCTTCAAAAGCAAGAGTATAATCTTTAACTATACTACCTTCAGCATTTTCCCGCTTTTTAGTAAAAAAAGTAAATGAACCTTCACCTGTTACAAACCCAGAGATTCATCAAGGATCTAGTTTATTTTTTAAGTTTAAAGACTCAGCTGAAAATAACTCTAAATCAACATTAGGTATTTTACCTAAAGGTGCTAATTTTTCTAACAAAATATCAGATAAAGGATTATTTAGTTTATTTATTAAAGATAATAGTTCTAAAAACCCTTCAAGATTGCTGTGAAATTTTTTTTCCATAAGTTCTAATATTCTACAAAAAACTCTAAAATGTATAATTTTAGGAGTTTGTAATGGATATTTTTCAAAATGTGAAATTATAATTTTAAGATCTTGTCTTGATCTTACTCTATAACGTGCAAATTTATCACCTCAAGTTGAAATATAACCTACACCAAAAAATAATCGAATTTTATTTAATAACTCTATATCTTTTTTATGTAAAGTGATAATAAAACAAGGTTCAATAGTTCAACCCGTCGCTGTAGTTTTAGATTTAAATACAGACATAGAAAAAGAGGATTCAGCGTCAGCAAATCCTGTAACAAACCAAGGGTTTAATTTCATATCAGGATTTACTAATCCTTCGGTTACATTTACACTGGGTATGTTAGATTTACAATCAGAGTTAGAAATTCTACTCTTTAAGCTATTATCATATTTAGCTTTATAAGTAAGAATTAATAAAGTAAATAAATAGAAAATAATATGCCTATATTCCTTCTTCTTTCGAAGGGCCGGACTATACCATCTTGTATAATTTACCTATTAGCAGTTCAACACAAGTCTTACCTCTAGTCTCTGAAGATTCAACTTATTTAAAAGTAGCTTCCCTGCTGATTGCCCTAGTTAACTTTTAGGGTGTTCCAGCAATTTGTAAGATTTTATAGCTACACATTTTTTACATAGCTAAAGTTACACCAGTTATAATTTGTATAACTAAACAAACTAGCAATAAAGAACCAAAATTTCATAAATAACTTATGTTACTTGGTTGTGATGCATCAATAAGATACGAATTAACTAATTTTAATAAAGGATGGCTTTTTAATATTCTCATGTTTTTATAAAAATAAAATAAGATAAAAATTAATAAATCTCATTAAACCAAAGCACAAATCCTACTAAACTCTAATCTATTATTTTATAATATATTATTATATTAACGTATTAAATCCTAAATCTATAACCATATTATAATCTATTATAATAATATTATACAAAATACAATTTAATTTTTATATACCCGCCACCTCTTACCCGTATATTATTTTATACTATTAATCTTAAAATTTTATTAGTATTAATATACACTTTTAATAAATATTATTTAATTTCAGCTTTAATTTCTTTCACCATTTCCAATTAATACAAGTAGTATTATTAAAATAGCCACTAAATTAAACAGTAAAAGGTAATATAACAAATACATAATAAAACCGACTAAAACATATAATGCATAAGTTGTTACATGACTTGTGCTTAAAGATGATAGATTTTTACTTAATCTAACTGTACCTTTTTCTAATCCATAAGGTCCAAATACCTCGAGACTACCTTTATCCAGTATTTTAGTCATTAGACCCCCTAAATTAAGTATAAAATTAGTAATATATTTATTATAAAAAAATTCAATTAAAAATCTTTGATTAAAGAAACCAAAAATATTATAACCTAATCTAGATAATTTAAAATAAATTACTGACTCAGGTAATAATTCAGATAAAATTAAGGCTATTATACTAAAAGATATAGTAAATATAAAAGGTAATAATTTTAATAGGACAGGAACGGCAAACTCAGTATCTATCATTATTTCGTGTACGGGATGAATAAACAAGCTATTATCTGCAAAAATATTAGACCCTAGTCCTATAAATATATCTTTAGTAATAAAACCAAAGAATATAGAAAATAAGGCTAATAAAACCAAAGGTAAAGTTAAAAATAAGTTCCCTTCATGAGCAGGTTTATAACTTATAGGCTTAGTAAGTAAGCTATCAATAGCAAGTCTATAATAAGATCTCGGCCCGTTAGGATTAGCTAAAAAAGTTAAATATAAAACTTTAACAGAATATAAAGTAGTAAATACTGCACCAATAGCGGCTATTATATAAGCAGCGACTCCTGAAAAACTAAATTGCCCATAAGCAGATTCCAGAATAAAATCTTTACTATAAAAACCTGTCATAAAAGGGAAAGCCACTAAACTCAGACTAGCTATAAGCATAACAGAATAAGTTAAGGGTAAATAGTTAAGTAATCCTCCATATTTTCGTAAATCTTGATTATCGGCTACAGCGTGAATAACACTACCTGCACCCAAAAACAAGAGTGCTTTATAAAAAGCATGATTTATTAAATGGAATAAAGCAATATTGTAAGAAGATAATCCAATACAGATTACCATTAATCCTAATTGACTCATAGTAGAATATGCAACAATTTTTTTTATATCTTGTTGAAATAAACCAACAAGAGAGCTAAACACAGTAGTTATAGCTCCTAGCCATAAACATAATAGTAATACTGTATTACTATATTCAACCAATGGTGAACTACGCATTAATAAATATACACCAGCAGTAACCATAGTAGCTGCGTGGATTAATGCAGAAACAGGTGTAGGACCTTCCATAGCCATAGGTAGTCAGACATGTAATCCTACTTGAGAACTTTTAGCCATAGCACCTATTAATAAACAGATACCTATAATAGTAACGACGTTACTATTAACATAAGGAGCTAATGAAAATACTGTACTATAATCTAAATTACCTAAAGATCATAATATAGCAAACATACCTATTGTTAAAAAACAATCACCTACTCTATTAGTTAAAAAGGCAGAGATAGAACTTTGATTAGCTGCTATTCTGGTAAATCAAAAACTAACTAATAAATAGGAACAAACTCCTACACCTTCTCATCCTACAAACATTAATAAATAATTATTAGCTGTTACAAGAATTATCATCATAAAAGTAAATAAACTTAAATAACTAAAAAATCTCGGATTATGAGGATCACTGCTCATGTAACTTATTGAATATATGTGAACTAAAGAACTAATTATCAATACAGGTATTAACATTGAAACTGTTAAACTATCATACTGTAAACCTCAAATGATATTAAATCATTCACTATCTATTCATCTAAATAAATTTATCGTAACAGGAGTATTATTTAATCCCACTTCAATAAAAGATAATATAGATAATACTGTAGTAATTATTACACATAAACATGTAATTAATTTTGCACCATCACTTCCAACTTTTCTACCAAAAAAGCCAGATACTATACACCCTAATAAAGGTAAGATTATTATACTATAATACATTATTTATATTCTATTGCTATACTTCCTCTTAATCTATAGAAAGCAACTAGAATGCCTAAACCTATAGCAGATTCTGCTCCTGCTACAACTATAATATACATAGCATAAGTTTGACCAATAATATCGTCCATATTAAGTGAACTTAACAATATAAGGAATGTTATAGACAATAACATTATTTCTATGGAAATAAGCATTAATATAATATTTTTTCTATTTAATACGAAACCTAAAATTCCTATTAAAAAAAGTATCAAGGTAATATTCATTATTTTTAATATAAATTAAATTAAATTATTTAATGTGACCGTACGCTCAGCGTACTTAACTGAGATAAGTGACCCCTTATGCGCAAGAATAAAGCTCCGCACCCGCTTTATTAATGGTAATCCACCCTAAAGTGTACCCCTTGTCTGCCTAGAATATTTTGTAATTATAAAGTATAGATAATTTCAATTTATTGTATCTTATTTATCTATCTTAAAACTCCTCATTTCAGATTCGAACTAAAAACCCTAATATTAGAAGTATTATGCTCTACCAATTGAGCTAATGAGGATTACTTTTTATAAAAAATTATTTTCTATAAAAATTAATTAGTTTTACTAAAACTATTTAAAATATAATATTTTTACTTATAAATACAAATCAATCAGTGAAAACAAAATTTCATTGCCATGATTATATAAATTATTTAGTTAATTTTTTAACTACTAAAAAACATAACTAGGGATCTCATAAAATAATTACAAATTTATTAGATAATATACTAACTTTATATCTAAAACAAAATACAAAAACATTAAATAATAATATATTATCAATATATTACCTATTAAGTATAAATAATTTTGTAGCTTGCGCCGCTTCCGCATTAAAAATCAAATAAGATAAAAATCTTAATCTTACAGGTTAGTAAAAAAGCATGTATGAGAGTCGAACTCATATCTTAAATATCCGTAGTATTATGCCTTACCATTGGGCTAACACGCTGCAAGTTAATTGTAAATTAACTTACTAAAAAATAGCGGATTTCTATTGAATTTAAAGTAAATTTAACTCAGAAAGAAAAAAGTACAAGATCATAATATTAAAAAATATTTTTTCTCTAAAATAATATAAGAATAATTGGGATATTTCACATAATATCCAAATTATTCATTAAGTATTTAGAAATTATATTAATAAATTATTTATTACTAGGTGCATTTAATATTTCGGATACTTTTTTCCTTAAATACCCTTCTTGATCATTGAAAGCTTTAGTAGCTGCAGGGTACTCTTTCATAATCATACTTTTAAAATCCTTGTTTTTAAAACAAGAATGTAACTTAACATCTTTTTGCAGTATTGACTCCGACTTTAGCAACTCTTTTTTTACACTGTTACGAAAGTTATTTGTAAGAGCAAAGAACTCATTAAGATAACCTTTCTTCATTTTGGTTGCATTCTCCCCTATTCTAGCTACTTTTTCAAAATAATCGTCGTGAAGATCATCGATTGCTGTAGATATTTCAATCATCTTAACTTTATTCTCTTCTGAAACATAATATTTCATATTATATAATCAGTTTGATCTATTTAAAACTGAAGTGCTAATAATCGTAGAATGATGCCTTAAGATTACAAAAAATTGAGAAAATACCTCTTGTTCTAAATTTTGCTTTTCGGCTTCAGTATTTATATGGTCAGGTATTTCCAAGGACTTAAGATCCTTAATAATAGTTTCACATTTCTTCAATCTTTCAATACAAGCATTATTCGCAATTAAATATTCTTGCTTAAAAGAAAGTAATTGTTGGATATGGTGAGGAGTATCTCATATAGACGTGACAACTTCTATTTTACCTATTCTTGGAGTTTTTTTGGCTAACTCTTCATTTGTTACGAATCCATATCCAGATCCTGATCCAAATCCAGAAGCTAAACCCAAACCAGAGCCAGAACCTAAACCTGAACCTGAACCACTTCCATCTTTTTTTTCTCCGCTTTGCATAAAGCTAGTATTAGATATCTTAATATCACCAAATTTAGAATTATATTTAAATATATCAACATGATTGTGATAATTATCATTATTTAACTCATAAAATTTTTCTTTAATTATATTAAATATACAATAAACTAGGTTAAAAACATCTTTTATTTCATTTAATTCTAAATAAGAAGTAACTATATTAACTAGAAGTGAACCTGCAAATATACCAGCTGTAATATAATCAAAAGATACTTTATATAAAGCATTTAAAAAATTAATATCATAAGCGTAAGATAAATATCCTGCTCTACCTAAAAAAGATAAAGGAAGAATAAAGAAAATTATATTAAGAGATTTTCTTCCAAAAATCTTTAAAAATTTTACTAATTTAACGAAAAACATTTAATATAAAAGTACGTGATAAAAATAAGCGAACAAATCTAGGTAAAATATACTTAGACAAAATATAAACAGTTGTAGCAATTATAACGAAAGTAAAAGTTATTTCGTTAACAAAAAAAAAAGGTACTAATTGAGGCATTTTTTTTATTTAAATTATATAATGAGAATATTCCGTTCGATCACCCGTGAGGCGTCGAATTTGTATTGATAAACATATTTTTGTTAAGAATATAACAGAAGGGGGAGGAGTCTCTCATTAGACCTATATAATACCGCAACACAAAGTATTTAGCTTATTCTTAAATATTGTATAATAAACTTGATACATTGTAATGTAAACCATCTAAAATAAAAGATGGATAAATACCAAAAAGTATAGTGAAGAAGGTCAAAGTAAATAATAAAAAGAACTCTCTTTTAGTGGTATCAACTATATTTTCTTCAAAAAATTTACTGAAAACTCCACCAAAGGATATTCTATTATACATATATATTGTATATGCAGCAGATAATATTATAGAAGAACTAGCCAATATACCTAATAAAGGTAATCTTTCAAATGTACCATAAAGAGACATGAACTCCCCTACAAAATTTAAAGTTAAAGGTACTCCGCAATTTCCTAAAGACAGAATAAAAAAAAGTATAGAATATAGGGGCATTATCTGAGCAATTCCTTTATAATAATAAATTAATCTAGTACCTGATCTATCATAAAGTACTCCTCCAGCACATATAAACAATCCACTTGACACAAATCCGTGTGCTAAACCTAAAACTATACCTCCTTCAATACCTTGAATTACATTACTGAATACTCCTATTAAATAAACTGCAGCATGAGATACTGAACTATATGCTATTAGTTCTTTTACATCTATAGTTCTTAATGTACTAAAACTAGCATATATTATAGTAATAACACCTATAGTAAATATAATAAAACTATAATTCAAAGATATTTGAGGTAACAAAGGCAGAATTAATCTAAATATTCCATATAAACTTAATTTTAAAACTATACCGGCAAGTACTATACTTCCACCTAAAGGGGATTCTACATGAGCTTTTAATAATCAGTTGTTTAAAAAAATTGTGGGGGTTTTTACTGCAAAAGCAATAAATATCCCGCAAAATAAAAATATTTGAGTAGTATATTCAAAACTACTTTTGAATAAAACATCAAAATAAGTTGTACCTACTATTGAAGACATAGTTAATATAGATAATAATAAAAATAAAGATCCTAATACGTTGTTGACATAATAAATGTCTTTTCTTTAATTTAGAGTTACTTTAATTCATACCGGCTAACCGGCAGCCTTATTACCTTATATAACTACTAGCTATTCTTAGCTAACTTTTTGCTACGCAATAAATTCATATTTAATTTTATAGATCGAATTTCCATTAAACCTTGTTCGGTTAAATGAGCTTTGTCCTTCATTAAAAAAACTATCTTTTTAAAGTCTGAATAATCTAGAGCTTTTACACCTTTAATTGGATAATTATCAAAAAGTGGGATTAATTTTTCAAGAATATCTTGATATTTAGTTACAACATAATATACAGCAGATTGCTGTAAAACTAACTCTATTCTACCGCATCCAAGAGTAGATATTAACATTTTCATTAACTCTACATCTCTACTATGTTGAACAATTTGAAATTTTAACACCAGAGATTTACCTGACACAGTATAAGAAGAATTACGTATAGAAACAAAAAAACATCCATCCCCACTAGTTAAACCTGCTATATAGTTAAAGTTTTTAATTTTTAGATCTACAGGTAAAGTTCTAGTTGCTGGTACAATGTCAGGGAAAACTAATTGCAATTCATCAGATAAACCTAAATTAATAGAAGCTCTTAAAGAAAAAATCTTTTTAAGTCCTTCTTTAGTCAAATGTTCTTTATTTTTAATTAACAAGACTGCTTGTTTAAAAAGTTTATAGTCAGATCATTTTTGACTAATCAATGGATATGTATCAAAATGAGATAAAATGACATTTAAATCTTTTATTGATTTAACCGTATATTGTAATGTAGTTTTCCCATGTTTTGTAATTACACCTACACCAAAAAAATCTTGAATTTGAGATAATAAATCAGAATCTTTTACGTGTAAACCAATTTTAAATATAGCTGTTACTTGATAACCCAATCTATATTGTTCACTTTTTGTTAACCCTATCATAAAACATCCTTCAGCATCTACAAATCCTGTTACAAATCAAGGATCTAAAGTAAATGAAGAATAGTGTATTAATCTGTACGTAGCTTGTGTAGTTATATTATAATCCCCTCGTACCTTCATTAGTTTAGAAGATACCGGGCCCCAAGGCCAATGATGAATTTTTCTCCCTAAAACTGGTTTCCCAGCGACTAGAGTACACCTTACGAATTCTAAATTTCTAGAACTCGAAGAACCGTCTACTCGTTGCTCTTTTACACCTTGTTGCTTACATTCAACTCATAAGCAAGGATGATTTAGAACCGTGATTACCCATATATCTACTAGTGATTTTACCGTACCCTGAGTCATTAATCAGGCCAGTTGTAAAGTTTCCTTAACCACCTTGGTTACTAGAGCTTTAGGGCTTCCCCGGTATTTGGCTCTTTTACACTTAAGGATAAATGTATATAAAAAAATGTAGAAACTAGCTCTTACTTTATTACTTGATCCAAATAAACCTATTAATATAAATAATGGTGGTAATGTACTTTCAAAAAATATATAAAATAGTAATATATCTAATACTAAAAAAACTCCTAACAATAAAGTTTCTAGTAATAATATAATTATTAAATAAGATTTCATATTGTATATAATTGAATTTCAATTAGATATTAATGCTATAGGCATTATTATTGTTGTTAATAAAACAAAATATATTGAAACACCATCTACCCCTAAATATATATCATAAAAACCTAAATCCAAATTTTCTTGTATAAATTGAAATTGATTATTACTAAAGTCAAACAATATATATATTATTAATGATACAATTAGATTTAATATAGTAATTATTAAGGCTATTTTCTTATAAAAACTTATCACGTCACCTGCAAAAAAAGAATTTTTATGTCCATCATATATTCTTTCTCCCCCTGTATTAACAGATTTCATTGTGGGTATTATAGTACCAGGATAAAAACTATGAATTGTAGATATTAAGAATATTCCTATTATTGGAATAATGAGCAAAACATATAATAAAGACACCCCTCGGCGATATTCCTACCACCCTTACTTGTACAATTGTTACATCCCCTTCCAGTAAAGCATCACGCCAGAAACAGATTACTGAATATATTCATTTAATGTGATTTCTGGTAATACAATATGTTCAAATTTAGTTCTTTTAAATGTGACTATATTATACCACACTAATAGTAATATAACGACACTATCATTAAAAATAATCGGAATACTATATAATCACTAGGTATAACATAACTAAATAATAATATTAAAATAATACATTAATTATAATAAAGAGACATTAATAGGAAATATATTATAACTATATAAAATACAAGGTATTAAAACTATCAAACCAAACAGTATAGGTAATAAAACTGTTCAACAGAAAGCCATCAATTGATCAAAGCGTATTCTAGGAAAAGAAGCTCTTACTCATATAAAAATAAATATCAAGATAGAACTTTTTAACCCTAAACTTAGCCCATAAAACAACCCATCTACAATAGAGTTATTAAAAAAATACTCAGTATAAATATAATAATATTTTCAATAAATATTTTCAAAATCCATTAAGTTATTAAAAACATTCTCAGTATAAACATAATCATATTTTAAATAAAGATTTTCTATAGGAAGATAAAAAATAATAAAATGAATACAGTCAAATATATTTATATTAAATATTTCTAAATTATTAATTAACAAATAACCACCTAAAAACAAAATACTTGTAAGTATACATATTAATACTATACTTCCATATTCAGCTAAGAAAAAGAACACAAAAACTACTGCAGCATGTTCTGTCATAAAACCACTAACAAGTTCTGATTCAGCCTCTGCGAGATCGAAAGGAGCACGGTTAGTTTCTGCCACAGATCCTATAAAAAATATAATAAATATAGGTAATAAAGGTAATACATATCAAATAGCTCTTTGAGATTCAGTATTTACAGTAAGATTTAAGCTACCTGTTAACATAATAACTAAAAGTATAGCAGAACTTAATACCAATTCATAACTAATCAATTGAGCTGTACTTCTTAAGGAACCTAAAAAAGCATATTTACTATTAGCACTTCAACCAGCTAACAATATACCATACGTAGCTAAAGAAGACACAGCTAACATATAGTATATTCCTAAGCTAAAATCATTAATAGTTAACCCTGGACCATAAGGTATCACTGCATATCCTAAAAGAGAAAAAATTAATGTTACAACTGGTCCTAAAAAGAATAATATTATGTTAGCTTGCGTAGGTGCAACATATTCTTTTAATAAAAGTTTTAATGCATCAGCAAATGCTTGTAGCAAACCATAATACCCTACGGCATTAGGACCTAATCTTCTTTGCATACTTGCCATAGTTTTTCTTTCTGCAACTGTTACGTAAGCAATACCTACTAAAGCCGGAACTAAGACCAAAACAACTTCAATTAATGATATAATAGTTATAGAATAATACATAGATAAATTTTAATAAAAAATAGGAAAAATAATTAAGTAGGGATTGAGAGAACTTCGTTATAAAATAGAACTAAAAATCTTTTTTCTATCTTTTTTTTACTTTAGGTTTATTAAATAGTACAGAAAATATTTTCTTTAACTCAATGTCCTTATGTTCAAAAGCTCTTACAACTTTAAGGTAATCTTTAATCATTTTTTCTGAACTCTATTTTTGCATTAATCAAGATTTCGCAATTTAATTTCCGTTAATACGTGCAGCCGTTAATCCATATCAGAATAAATAGTTCGTAATAGTCATCAGAAGATTTTAATGAGTTTATCCAAATTATTAACAAACAAATCTTTCTTATTATACCAGTATTTCTTACTATAATGATTGAATTAACTTTAAGTTAATTCAATTCCAATCCAAGTCGTACCATAAAATATAATAAAACTTATATTACAATTAATAACTTTTGTTCAAAGCTATCCGTTTCAATCCTTGCCACATTTATTCCGATTTATCATAAAATAACCTAATCAAAGTCCAAGTCAATTAATGACAATAGATAATAATTGTGGTATTCGAACAAAAGGTTAATATAAACTTAATATTTTTGTGGCTCCCTAGTAAAATACTAAAGATACCATATGTAGGGAGAAAGGACTACCTACTCATAATTTTTCGATCTAAGTTATCATCCTACTAACGTCCCATAAAAAGAGTTAAAATCTATAGTATTACTACCCTAGTAGAATATTACTTCTACTAAAAGTCATTATACCCTCAAATATACAAGGGTATAAGTCTTTAAATATTAAAATAGAAGGCATAATAAATAAAAAATATTTGATATTATATTTTAATAATATAGCTAAAAATTTAACTATAAACTTAATAAATTAATTAATTAATTATAAGATTTATAATTACATTAGACTTAAGTATAAAATCCTTAATCATAAATCCGACTTATACTTATAAGTACTATTATTACTACTATTACTAGTACTACTATTACTTAAAATTATATTCCACAACTTATTAAATTACTCAGAAAAGCTTCAGTATTTAGTAGGAATCCACATTTACCTGTTTATGTAAGTCTTAGATAATATTTTCTTATAAAAAGGCGCCGAATAAGATTTAGACTAATAGTACAAGCATGTCTAACTTATCTTACATAATATGAAACAATATATGCTTATGGCTCACTCTATATAAATATTATAGATAATAACATAGATTAATATAAAGTTATTAAAAGAACTTCATACACTAAATCCTATCGTAATTAGTACGAAATACTCATACTACATCATTTACAATCTATACTTTACACTTCAATATATTGGCATTTACTTTATGATCACTAGAACATATTTATGGCGCGAGCTATAAATAATAATTTTTTATAAAAAAATCTCTTGTAACTTTATCACTGCCAATAATATTAATTATATCTAATCTCTTTTGTTTAACTGGAGGCAAGTTGTAAGAAATAAACCCGATTAATATCACTTAACATAAATTCAACTTTTTTATCGATGATAACTAAATGTAAATAAAATGCACGATTTAAAAAATATAAACCTATTGTTCTTCTAGTCATATAAGGAATTTTTCTAATGAAACAGATTCAATAACCCACCAACCACCCCTCAGAAAAGTTAACTCACTAAAACAATTCTGAGACAATGGATAGTAACCAGGATCTCTGGTTATTATTCTATCCTCTTAAACCTTAAGCACTTTTTTACTTCACGGGGGACTCAATTGGATCCTTATTTTTTCTTCCAATTACTCCTTATTCACATCTCCTTCCTCCACCTCCCGTGGATAATTTACCTTTCCGCAGTTTCTACACATTTCTCTTTCGAGTGGGAGGAATCCTTTTCAGGCGAATCTAGTGTTTCACTGTTAAATAATCTTAACTCGGTTCCAAAGTGCTTTAGGTTTCCCAACTCCACCCCCACCTCCCCCCCCTTAGAAGAGCTTGGGTCCTAAGACAGTTTTCAGACATAAAACTACCAAAAAAATTGGCCTATAACTACCATATCGCTAGATACTAAAGACAAAACTAAAGGTAAGAGAATAAGCTACTAAGTTTAAAGAAGGTAAGGAGTAGTACTTCGTCAGCAAGCCACGTAATTTAATATTACTGTTGGGCTAATCATACTAAAAACTTCTCTAATGAAACTGCTTCAATAACAATAGGCATACTACTGTGTAAAATACCACAGATTTCACTACATTGACCATAGAAAACTCCTTCTCTATTAATAAAAACCGAGACTTGATTTAATCTACCTGGATAAGCATCACTTTTTACCCCTAAAGATGGTACGGCAAAACTATGAATTACATCACCTGCTGTAATAATGAATCTAACATGTGTTAATTCAGGTAAAATAACTCTATTATCCACCTCTAACATTCTTAACCCTCCTTCTTCCAAATCAGCTTCAGGAACTATATATGAATCAAATTCTATAAATTGATCATTAGAATCTAAAAAATCAGGGTATTGGTAACTTCAATATCATTGGTGACCCTCTGCTAAAACTGACATTGAAGGATCACTAACTTCATCCATTAGATATAATAACTTGAATGAAGGGAAAGCTATTAATATTAATATAACTGCAGGTGTAATAGTTCATATTAATTCTATTAATGTACCGTGATTTAAATATTTATGTGAAACAGGTGAACTTGTACTAACGTAATTTCTTACTATAGATAATAATATTCAACCTACACCAAATAGTATTATTACTAAATAATACATTATATTATCATGTAATTCTACTAATCCTTCCATCTGAGGAGTAGCACTGTCTTGAAAATATATACCTCAAGGACTTGGAGCATCAAACCCCATAGTAAATTTATCTACTAAATAAAACATAAATAATTTATATAATTTCTATATAGTTTGATTAATAACACTATATCTTATAGTTTACTTTCATGATATATAGAATATAAAGATAACAAGTGTACTTTTCCAAAGTACACAAAAAACACAGCTAAAAATTGACTAGGCTTTGTAGCTATACGTATATAATATATTGATTTTATTTTTTTAATTTACTCGCCTGCTAAGCATAGAGAAAAATAAATTCCAATAAAATTATAATTATTAAAATACGTTTAAGAAATGAAAGTAAAATAAAGGGCTTAAAATTAATTACCAATCCATTTTTCAGTAATTTACTATCCTTAACTTTCTCTTTAACAGTAAAATCCGAAAAAGATGAAGTCGTACCTAGTAACCCGGAAAAGGGTGCAAAAGAAAATATCTCCACTAGTCTTTTCCAAAGGTACGCTTACATATAGAACATTTACCTTAACTATTTTTTTTTATTAAGGCAGTAAAAAGTAAAATTTATTTTTAAGATTATGTAGGAATTGAACCTATTACTTAAGATTTGCAATCAAAGTGTAAACCATTTACTTCATAATCCATAAAAGTATATATATAGATATATACTTTTATTATTATGGCAGAGCCACAAAACAATATTGTTAAAGATAAATTCATTTAAAATAAAAATCTCTAAATTATTTATCTATTATTTTACCTAATATCAAATATAAGAATTATATTTTAAGAATTAATATTTAAGCTAAATAATTATTTTTTATATATTAAGGGGCGAGTGGCGAGCTTTAACTAATTTAAATATCATGGTTTTAATAGGACTTATTTATTTTTTTCTTTTTTTAGACTTCTCCTCATCAGATTCATTTTCCTCATTATCCCCCTCGATATTTCTTTTCTCTACCTCACTTGGAGCAATTGACTCCATTTCTTTTTTTACCTGTTTTGCAGATTCTACACTTAACATTCCTATTTGCGAAATAAGTGAATCTGTCTCTTTAGATAATAGTTCGGAACGCTCCGCATCAACATTTTGAACTTCCTGGCTAAGTTTCGATTTTTCTACCGCTTCATCGTGTAATTCGGTTCTTATTTTATCGAAAGGTACTGCTCTACTTTGAGGCCCTGGAGCTTTTGAATTTTCAGGTTCCGGTAACATTCCCAATCTTTTCATTACCTCTTCGGGAGTTAGTCCTCTAAAGTCGCTTGTTATATGTGACGGCGTTGCCTTTGGAACCCTACCTCCATAATTAGGATTTCGCACTCATACTACACCACTTTTTTTTACTTCAGAATTTGAAGATCCCTGTTGCACTTGCTGAGCTCTTTCCTCTGCCATTTTTTTCTCTTGGAGAGCTCTTTCTTCTGCCATTTTTTTCTCTTCCAGAGCTTTTTCTTCTCCTATTTTTTTCTCTTGGAGAGCTCTTTCCTCTGCCATTTTTGAACTTTCCCCCATTTTGGGTTGTTCGGTCTGCAACGTTGACAGTGATTTTACTGGCATTCAAAAATCTGAGTTTTCAAGATCTGAAGTATCCATCTTATTTTCCACATCACTTAGTTCTTCACTTGTTCTTCTATCTACTCCTTTACCTTTATCTATTCCTTTACCTTTATCTACTCCTTTACCTTTACGACTATAACTATCCGAATCTGTCCCGGAGTCAGATTCGTTTCCTTTTTCGTCGTCAGATCCGTTTCCTTTTTCGCTTCCATCATCACTTCTTTTTTCGCTTGTCCATACGTCTAAACGGTTTGAATCATTTACCTCTACAGGATCTTTACCCCCCATAGTTGCATAATGATCTTCAAAAAACCATTCAACCAGACCTTTAATACCTAATCTGGCAATTAAACCAAAAATTCCCGCAATAATATATTCCATAAACACCGCAAATTCTTGTACTTCTAAACAGAATATATTTAGTATAAAGGTAGGAATACCTAATGCTTTTACTAAAGCCACTATAGTCAAAGTGATTAATCCTGTAATTATATTTTTTAAGGTTAGATATTTCACAAACTTCTTTATAATTATAGTAAAAGGAAATACACTAGATTTTAGTGTAACATATTCAGGTTTATTCCTTATATAAGATATATGAGTTTCAGGTATATTTTTTCTTACAGATGTAAATTGTTTTGAAAGTATTTTTAAAGCACCTTTACCTAATTCATACACAAAACCTATACTAATAATAAGTATAAATCCTACTATAATTATCAAACCATAAAGACCATTTACATATTCACTAACCGAAAAAGGGTAACTTAACAAGACTTCTAAATCTAATAATAAATAAACTAAAGCAAATATAAAAAATGCTATACTAAAAGGTGATCTAGATTGTAGGAAAGAATGGTACCCACATTCAAACATAGAATCCTTTTCTTGATAAGGATTATGAGGAGCAAATACCCAATTAATAACCAAAAAAAGTACAGCAATTACACACACAAATATACTAAACATTATAATACTATTCATTTTTTTTTCATAAAATTTTTAACTTAATCATTTATTAATCTAATTACTAAACAAAACCTGTACCAATATGGTACCCATACTTAATCATTCCTTATTTATAAATATAAATAATAAGATTACATTAGTAATTATAGAGATTGTCACAGAAAAAGGACTAGACATATAGATATTTTTACCTTTAAGAAGTAAAGATCTTATTAAACTGTTTTTTTTATTAAAAATTCTACCTTTAAAAGTAGATGCGTTTAATATAGGATTTACTTCATGTTCAGGGGAATAAAAAAAAATATCTTTAATTACATTTAAGTAATAAACTGCTCCAATTACACTAGTAATTACAGCTATTAATGCTAAGAAAATATAACCACTATCTAAGGCAGCACTTAATACCATTTGTTTTGCAAAAAACCCTACGAGAGGGGGTATACCTACAAAAGAAAAAATAGTAATAGCTAAACTTAAAGATAATCAAGGATTTATATAAAAATACCCTTTTAATTGATTAATTAACTGTATAGGGGAACTATTCTTATCTAATAATGATTTATACTCTTGGTTATTTGTAATATAACTATATAGGGAAAATCCAATACTTATTATTATAAAAAATATATTTAAATTACTTATAGAATATTGTATTAAATAAAACATAAAAGCTTGTATTGACTCTATACTGCAAACACTCAAAGCTAATAATATAAAACCTACATGAGATATAGTACTATATGCAAGTAATCTTTTAATCCTAAATTGTGTCAAACCTACTACAGTTCCTATTATTAAAGAAAGAAGAGAACTTATTAATAAAGCATATGTTCAACTAAATTCCGACATATAATTATATGTATAAAAAACTATTTCTAATAAAAGTATTAAAATAGAAATTTTTGCTAAAATAGCAACAAATGTTGTTACTATAGTAGGAATAGCATCATAAACGTCAGGAGATCAGAAATGAAAAGGTGCTGCACTAATCTTAAACAATAATCCTATACTAAATATGAGTAAAGAAAAATTTAAATAATCTGATTTATATCAAGAAATTAATTTAACTATGCTTTCATTTCCATCATTTATACTATTTAGTACATACGTACCTTCCATACTTGTAGTACCTGAATTTACATATAATAAACTTGTTCCTAGTAAAATAAAACAAGAACTTAATCCACCCAATAAAAAGTAAATTAAACCTCCTGTAGTAGATAATTCAGAATTTCTATAAATAGTACTTAGTATATATAAACCATAACTTTGTAGTTCTATAGAAAGGAAAATCGAAACTAAATCATTAGTTGACATTAAAAATCCAGCCCCACTAATTACAAATAATAATATTAAAGGGTATTCTATTATTTTCATATGTTCTCCCATTTTATTAAGAATTTTTGTTTTGTAATACAAAAATTTATTAAAAATTAAGTCTTTTAATCAGGAAAAATCAGGTATTCAGACTTTTCTAGGATAAAAACTAGTTAATTGCAAGATTAACATACTAATAAAAAAAACAAATATATGAAATATTTGTGTTATATTAGTTATTTGTAATAAACCTCCATGTAAACCTAAACCTATATTAAAAAAAAACACACACGCTATACCTTGTATAACACAGAAAATTAAACCTAAAACGATAATTCGGTTGAACATAATAGATAGATCACGTCTCAAAGAGACGGAAGTCGAGAATAATAAAGATAATATAGAAGATATTATCATAAAGTTATAAAAAGAAGGACAAAAATTACACTACCATAGAGCGGTATAACATAATAGAACGCAACACAATGAAACCCAACATAAGAATACGATATAACATTTCACAAGGTAATACAATGCAATGGAAGCCACCCCACCACTACCCACGCGCACACATCCATACAAACATGCGCATATAATATACGGATCATGCATTATATGCGCATAGCCTGAAGAGAAAGTCGAATTCTCGTCATTAACTTATGAAATTAAGGTTTTAACCACTAAACTATTCAAGCTTATTTTAATTTTTTTTATCCAGCAAGCTTGTAAACAAGCTTGCTTTATTCCTATACTGCTTAAAGCAGCTGGGACAATACTCTGATTTGAACAGAGAACCTACTGTGCCACATACAGTCGCTCTACCTATTGAGCTATATTATCCATATAATAATTAATATTATCTTTATGTCGCACTGCGCCGCAGTGCAGTACAGTGCACTAATTACACTATCTTCATTTACTATAAGAAAATTTTCATCAGTAAATATCAAAAGTGATATTTTTCACTTAAAGATAATAAATAAAAAAAAGAGATTATGTTGGAGTGATTCGAACACTCAATTGTAAATACCAAAAATTTATGACTTACCCATTAGTCTACAACATATCAAAGAAAAGATATAACTATATTATGACTGGGCGATACTAGCCAATGTGTATTCATACATTACTAAAAAGATTAAATAAACATAATGTACTGTTACTATAACAGTACATTATGTAGGCTGTAGCCTACAAAATAATAATAAAATTATTACAATATATGGGTGACAAGGCTTGAACTTGCATGGTTTTCAACCATTCCGGCCTAAACGGAACCTGTCTACCAATTCCAGCACACCCACTTATACTTTATGCCTAAGATAAGACTTGAACTTACAACCAAAGCAGCTTCAATGCTCTGCTCTACCAATTGAGCTTCTCAGGCGGCTATGGAGATACCAGGAGTTGAACCTGGGAATCCGACGTGCAAAGTCAGTGTTTTACCTAATTAGACTATATCCCCTAGTTAAATATAACTACTTCAATTTATCCGAGGAACGACTTGAACGTTCACGGTTATTAACCAACAAAACTTAAGCTTGCACTGTCTACCATTCCAGCACTCGGACATATTATTATAATATTATATATTTTTTTATACGAATAAAGGACTTGCACCTTCTTCCTTTGATCATGAGCCAAAGATGTTACTATTACACTAATTCGCTTATTTAATTTATTATTATATATAAGGCTAAAGTGACTTGAACACTTATAATTACTGTCATGAGCAGTATACTCTACCAATTGAGCTATAGCCTCTACATATAAATCAATTAAGGCAACAAATTACGATATATTGTATATCAAAACTATATTAATACAATAGATAAAATTTATGATTAATAACTCAATACACCATAACCTGCAGGTTATAATATAATATATATCAATATTTACATCTAGTTTAACTACCTAGACTAGGCAGGAATCGAACCTGCGATGCTAGCATTGAAAGAGCTATGTCGTACCACTTGACTACTAATCCTTATAATTTTATTAATCTAGTTAACTAGATTAACACTAACTATAGCTAGTATAGATCGTAATCGAGCTTCATTATATTTTTTTTAATAAAATAAGATTTATCTCTTCTAATATATGCTGTACTGCATCATGATAACTTATGACCAGTGATCAGCCCAGTGCAAGTATCGCACTTGCTTATATTGATTACAAAACAATCGCATTACTTTTATGCTAACCAGGCATAAAATAAGATATATTAACTATATAGTTGCTTATAAAATTAGTACCTAATGTCTTAAAATTTCTAAATTCTTACAATCTAGGCCTATTAATGTAATATTATATTACGTATATTTAAGAAATATCTCAAAGTAAGTTTCGCGCCTATATGCTTTCAGCACTTATCTCGGACTAACTTAGCTTTCCTGCCGTGCTTATATTATTTATTTATTAAAGTGACGATAACATCCCGTATATATATATATATATCCTAGATATTAATACTAAATCAATCTTAATATTGATTTAATATTAATTGTTAATATCGGGCATATAAACAACAGGTAAACCATTGGTTAATAAAACTGTTATACAACCAAGGTATAACAACAGTACCCCATGTTCCTTTCGTACAAGGTTAATCTTTGTTATATTCTAATTCCCTCTAGAAGATAGAAACCATACTGTCTCACGACGTATTTAACCCAGCTCATGTAACTTTTTAATCGACGAACAGTCGTACCCTACATAGTTTCTGCGTCCATGAGGATAAGTTAAGCCGACATCGAGGTGCCAAACAGCGCACTCATTGTGTACACTCTTGCGCAAATTAGCCTGTTCAACTTGTTATCATATTAATTTATTTCCATTTTTCACAAAATGGTTCAGACTATTTCTTCATTTCCTTTTTTTCTTATGTATTCATAAAACAAAACTATTACGATTTACCACTAACTCAACCTTTTACAGCAAAAGCACCAATTCTACGTTTAGATGTAAATATTGAATAATCAAGGTTAGGTTTAACATAACCTCTCATATTTACTGAGGATAATCCTTTATAAGATGAATCTATATTTCTTAATCCCCCTTTTAATCTAACTTTAAATACAGCTCTATCTGCTCTATAACGTTTAGTTAATCTACCCTTAATTTCCAGTCTTATTCCACTCATATTTTTATAATTTATAGAATTAAATATAATTTCATATATTCTTTTATAATTTTTATTCAAATTATTATTATAAATTATATTGTAAATTACATTGTAATATACCTTATTTAATAATTCAAATAAATTATTATATGGCGCAGCCCGCACATCTGATGCAGCCGACGCAGCCGTAAATAAAAAACTTAGATTTACTAATTTATGTTTATTATATAAAGTATTCACAGAGTTTTTTACTCTACTTCTTTCTATTATATTATTAACTTCTGGTAAAACTGCTTTATTTAAAATATTATTCATCCCAAAAAATATATTTTTTTTTCTTTTTAAAAGTTTAGATATTATTTCAGTAAAAAAATCCGTTTGAAAAACTATAGATTTAATATTAACAATGTTAAATTCGACTTTTTTTTTATAATATTTTATTATAAAATTTTTTAACTTATATAAAAGTTTTTCTTCGAATTTATATTTATTAAGATCCAATCTCAATTTATATTTTCTAAGAAGTTTTATTTTTTTATATAAAAAAGCTTTTTTTGATTTATTATAAATAATATTAGAATATTCTGGATTGTTAGAGCTTGCTAACGTAGTTATCCCAAATATTTTTTTATTTTTACAGATTAATAATTTAACATTATTATAAAAAGATTTTTTTAATTTTCTGATTTTTTTTAATAAAGATATTTTTTCTCGATTATATACATACAAAGTTAAAATAGCCTTATTATTAGTGTGTTTTACCTCGACTTTACTTGCATGTATTTTATTCAAAGAACGAGATCTCCTTTTATAAGATTTATACTTTTTTTTTAAAAATTTATATGTTAATCCTATATTAAAATAACTTTTTATTAAAAAATTAATATTTATATCAAAAATAGGAAAGTTTTTTAAATTATTCGTATTAAAAATATAAATACTATTTTTTCATTCTTTAGATACAGGAGGAAAGTACCTTGTAGTTCCAACTTTAGTATTTCTTGGTTTAAAAGATATTATTTTATAATTATTTTTAATATATTTACTAAATATATCAATGAGTCTGATTCTTTTATTCTTCATAAATTTTTATTTTACTATTTTACATATTTTATACATAACGAAAAAAAAGAAAGTTGGGCATTAATAAAGGATTATTGTTAGCATTACTCACCTTATAGTCGTTGAACGTTTTTATCTTTATGTGGCAAAGTCCAGTACAACTATGACTACAACTAAATGCTAAGATAAATTTCGCTTCAAATTTACTTTTACTAAAAGTAATTTTTGAAATTAACCCAATATATTCTCAATTATTTAGAGCTCTAGCTTGCGCAGCAGCCTTAATATTGAAGGACAAACATCCCTAGCGTAGCTTTTCCAAAAATCCAAGATCTTTCCCTTTTTGTATCTTGTGATCCTATGCCCCGCTTACGCGACTGTAAGATTTGTTGTTAATCAAACAGTAAGGCAAGATTTAGCCATTAAGCTTTGTAAGTAACAAACAATTTTATTATTAAAATAATAATAATTATTAAAATATTAGAGTAATACTAAGTACTCAAAAACAAATTTTTTTTTTTACTAATAATTTCTCGATAAATAAAATCTTACCTAACTTCCTACAAATTATAGTGCAAGAATACATATAACTTTAATACTATATTACAAAGTCCTTAATACATAAAAATATCACATATTATATTCCAAGTAATACGACAAAAATGATTAAATATAGGATTACTATAAAAGTAAATTGCAAACATAAATTTATTATTTTTAGACACACCCATTTACTCTTTATGGGGTCTGTGCCCCGCATAAACTATCTCCCAACGATTGTCCCTTACTAAAGCAAGGTGTAATAATATGATAGAATTATAAAGGTGTTTCAATTGTATCTTATCGATTCCCTTTTACACTAGAAAAAGCCCGGATCATACTCAACAATTAGCAATAGTAAAGCTGCATAGGGTCTTCTCGTCTAACTAGAGGTAAACTGTATCTGCACAGTTATTCCAATTTCACTGAGTCAATCATAGAGACAGCTGTTGTATCGTTACATCATTCATGCAAGACCGCATTTAACGGCCAAGGCATTTCGCTACCTTAGGACCCTCACGCTAAGGCCGCCATTAACCGGGGGTTCCGTAAAAATCTTCACAATTTATTTGTTAACCAGCCGGCATCGGGCAGAAATCACACTCAATACTTAGATTTATCATCTTATGCAAAGTGCTTTGTTTTAATTAAACAGTCGTACAACAATATTTTATGCTTCTTCCTTTTTACTCGTATTAATCGAGACTAATGAGCCCTCCTTATCCCTAAGTTACGGTAGTTAGTTTGCCGAGTTCCTTTATGATTGTTCTCTCATTTACGCCTTCGTATTCTCTACTAGCTTACTTGTTTCAGTAATTTTAGGTACGGTTTTTTACTTACTTATTTTTCCAGCCCATTTTTCACTTAAAAATGTGGTACTTATAAGTAATAAGATTTTCTCATCGTCATAGTCTTCAGACTATCAACTTAGAGGCCGTTACTTTTCTATCCGGATTAGTTCCATAAGCTTTAGGCGAGAGTATTTACTCTTTTTTGTTACTCATGTCACCATTATCACTTGAGTTGTCCTATAATTTTCTTAAAAAAAAAAAAGTCAAATATTAACTCAACGTTCTGCTACCCCACCAAATAACATTAATAATATCAACGTTATATATGGACAAAGTTTCGGTATATTATTTAGATCCGATAAATTTTCGATGCTTCTAAGATTTAACAAGTGCTCTGTTACGAGGTCTTTAAATTATGGCTGCTTCCAAGCCTATCTTCTTGTCGACTTATATAAAAACTTTCTTAATTTCACTCAATAATAATTTTGGAACCTTAACTCCTTTGTTTAGGGCTGTTTCCCTTTTGACATACAACCTTATCATTCTATGTCTGATAATTCAAGATCCATCTTTGCCATTCCGAGTCTACATACTCACCGATAAAATCTCTACGATCCCCCGATGTTTACAAAATATTTTTCATATATATGAAAATATACATTTTGTATGAGATTAAGTTCTGTACCTACTAAGATGTTACTTAAACTGCCTACTATTATAGGTTTCGCAGAAAACCAGCTATCCTGGTCAGTTTTGTCTTTCACTCGCTTACCATAGTTCTTCGGATATCTTTGCAACGATAACCCGTTCGGACCTTTATAGCCCTGACTATAGTAAGATCACCAGGCTTCGGGTCTAACTTTAGACACTATTCATTATTTTAATGATTGGTTTAACTATGCAGTTAGTATTATATATTTAGATTAACTTTCACCTTGTATACGATTATACATCATTTACATTAAGTAAATATACTTTATAAAAATATATATATATTTATTCGCTCGCATCTAATGTTAACTTGGTGACCCATTATGCAAAAGGTACGCTCTAGCATTTATTTAAAGCTTGAACTGCCTATAAAACCACTATTAAAAATAATTTCCCTCACGGTACTTTTTCTCTATCGCTTATGTATTATATTTAGCCTTTGAGGAAGGTTCCCCATAAAATTCAAACTGCTTTGAAGCCATTTTACTTATTTATATAGGCTACTCTATTTTAGTTCATACTAATCCTAGAATCTCGTTTGATTTTTTTTCCTGAAGTTAATAAGATATTTCAATTCACTTCGTTTATTAAATAATTTCTCTAAGAGTTCTTATGTTATTTTAGACAAAACATAATTAAATCTCAACTCTTTAATACATAGCAGTATTTTTCATAATAATCTCTTTATATACTCGTATATTAATAATATATATACCTCTATTTTTATATCATAAAATGTACATTTACATTTCTATATATTTTTATAAAATAAAATTTTCATTTACATTTCTATATATTTTTAGATCATAAAATTTACATTTTTACATTTCTATATATTTTTAGAATATAATATTATTTAGCTAAAAATACTATATCGGGTTACTGTGGCTCGAACACAGAAAAATTCCACCCCAAATGAAACGTCGTAACCAATCTGACTCTAACCCGTATAATGCCGTATATTACATTTTTTATTAAAATTCTTAGTGTTTACAATTACATTATATTGTAATAATAATAGGTATATATTTTCTTATACTAAAAAACATATAATGTTACATTAGAGCACGAGCTCTAAATACAACCCATATTTCTTATTTAATATTGAGAATAAATATAACAACTATATTCTGTATTTCCCTTTAAATATACTTAAACCCTAATTATTTTATAAGTAAAAAAGAAATTTTTAGAACTTGCGCCTTCAGAAATACTTATTTTATTAATATAATTTAATTAAGATTACTAATAAATTGAATTTAGAGCTCTAGCTTTAGCTTGCGCAGCAGCCTAATTATTTTGATTTATTAAATCAACAACTAATCTTTTTATTGACAGAAAGTATGCGATTTGAACGCATGAAGAAAAACCTCTTAATTAGATTCTAACTAATCGCTTTAAACCTCTCAGCCAACTCTCTATTTACATATTTTATTTTTAAAGAAACTTGTACTATATACAACGGAGAATTTTACTTTTAGGTTAACGAATCTTAGAGCTCGCGCCATAAGTAATACGTATTATATACTACATAGTATAAACTACTATGTGTTACATGGGAGATAAAAAACTACGGCAGCTCCCGGGATAAATATCACCTTTATAAAAACAATATACTTTTAATGAAAAGTATATTATTATCCTATAATACGTAGAGCCAGAGAATATAGGATTCGAACCTATGATGGCAATAACCCATAATTAAATTCAAACTAATCACCTTAAACCTCTCGGTCAATTCTCTTTAATTCTTTCAAGACTTGAACTTGAGTATCATCCTTATCAAGAATGCGCTTTACCAGTTAAGCTAAAGAATTTAAGAAATAAGTGATTTGAACACTTAACCTTCCGTGTGTAAAACGGTTGCTCTACCAATTGAGCTAATTTCTCTTAAATTTGTTGTTTAATTATAATTATTATAAAGTTACTAAGTAGTCTCCTGCCAGTATCAATGCCTTGAACTAATTTAAATTTTTCTTGGTTTAATAGTTATAACTATAGCTCCTACCATTGCTAATAAAAGTATAAAACTAGCTATTATTAATCACATGCTGTAATTAGTATACATTATATTACCTATAGCTGTAATATGATTATATTCTGCCAAATTACCATCTCATATTTTAGATGTTACAAAAAATAAATCATTTTTACCAGTATTAAGACTGTTAATATTATTATCTTGTCCATCAACCCATTCTATAGTGTAAAGATTTTCGTTTAAATAGCTATCATTTAAATGGCTTGATGTTAAAATACCATAAGGCAATATTTGAAATAAAAAATAACTAATTATTATTCCAATAATAATTGTTAAAGGGATACTATTACTAGTATTACTTTGAAGTTCACTTGTTCTAATATTTATTAACATTAGAATGAATAAAAATAATATTGATACCGCCCCTATATATACTATTAAATAAGATAAACCTATAAAATTTAAACCTATTAAAATTAAATAAAGAGAAACATAAGCAAATAAGGCTATTAAATGCAATACTGACACTATAGGATTTTTGCTAATAATTACACATATACCAGAAATAATCGCTAAAAATGAAATTACATCTAATATATAATGAGTATAACCATTTGTATAAATTTCATTTAATAAAAATAAATATTTATCGATATTCATCAGATTTGTTATTTTATAAATAACCTCTTAGCTTAAAGGTGAAAAATTAATATATATTATTAAAATAATATTAATATTAATACTATTACATATTTCACCTCTTGGTATAAGCTACTATCTATTTACCTTCCATAAACTAAATTTAATTAACCAATCAAGAGTACTTAGATTCGAACTAAGAATTTAAAGGTTGAAGCTTTCTGTTTTACCATTAAACTACACTCTTTTTTATATTCTACGAGACGGAAAAGAGGTGACTCGAACACCTAGGTGTAAATACACAATATTTAGCAAATATCTTACCTTACCTATGGCAACTTTTCCTGTGAAGAAAGGTAAAAACAGTGATAAAAACGAACTAGACCGGGATCGAACCGGCATCTACTTCCGTGACAGGGAAGTCCTCTACCAATTGAGTTACTAATTCTTAAGTTATAAAACTAAATTCTCAGTACATAATATAGACTATCTCTAAGCAGATTTATAACTTAAATTTACGATTAGTGGGATTCGAACTCACAAAACCCGTTTGGAAGACGGGAGTTTTACCATTAAACTATAATCGTTTAAATAAAAAATTTTATTATAAACAGCTTAGATCAAGATATACTAGCAGTTATACGTTATACATAATAACCTTTATTACCTATTTTCCTAGGAATAAAAGATATTTTTTTTTTTAACACACTATAAATGAGACCTATCAGATTCGAACTGATATTTGAAGGATTAAAAGTCATTTGCATTACCATTATGCTAAGGTCCCTTTATCAAAAATAAAATAACTATTTTATTATTGATAAATTTTTATTTAATAAAATAATTACATTAATAATAAATTTCTACATGAAAAAATGAATTATTTATCTTATAATTGTAACAAGGTCTTAAATTATACCATATGCAGTTACTAAATAAAGCAAGATTATATTAAAAATATCTTAAATAAAATAATTATAAATAGTAAGAACCTCAAGTATAAGAATAACCTAAAAGGGCTGAAAGACCTAAAGGTTCAAGTTTCATTTGAAAATTATATACTATCATCTATATATTTAAAACATAACCTTAATATATTGTTGTTAAATCTTTCCTTTAAGAACCTCAATAGTAGATTGAAATGTAAAGGAAAAGTCAAACAACGTCTACAAAATGTCAGTATAAAATTCCCCCTTCAAAACCGGAATGGTGCTGATCGGTTAAATGGTAAGCAAATATTCTTCATAAAGCTACTAACAAAAAAATTGTTCCAATTATAACGTGGAACCCATGAAAACCTGTTCCAAAAAAAAAACATGTACCAAAAGCACCATCACTTATAGTGAAAGATGAAACATCATATTCAATATCTTGAAATATTGTGAATATTATTGCAAGTAATGCAGTAACAATTAATCCATAACAAGCTCCGGATCTTCCTCCGTGTATTAAAGAATGATGAGCATAAGTTACTGTAGCACCACTTGATAAAAGTATTGCTGTGTTTAGTAATGGTAATTCAAAAGGATTGACCGGTTCTATACCTAAAGGCGGTCATTGAGCTCCTAATTCTACAGTAGGAGTTAAAGCACTATGGAAAAATGCTCAGAATATCCCTAAAAAAAATAATGCTTCAGATACTATAAAAAGAATAACTCCTAAATTTATCCCTCTTTGTACTGCCAATGTATGATTACCTAATAAACTACCTTCAGATATTATATCTCTAAATCAAAAAAACATAGATGATATAACTAGTAATAAAGATATTATGTTTAAAATATAAGCATTATTAAAATTATGCATAGACAATGCAGTATTAGTAGTTAAATCTAATAAACTTAAACTGGTAAATAAAGGCCAAGGAGATGGAGAGACCAAATGAAAAGGATGGTCTTGAAAATTCCGTCTAACTTTCTTATACACTATAGTAATTATTTTTTATAATTATTTAACTTATACTATTTTACATTACCATCACTCACATGGTAATGTATGGTTACAGCTTTATTCTCATAACTATATATATTATTAGTCATAG